>Ga0326597_10000114_pt1 | contig 140955 bp, 117 predicted proteins | sample RVTome_12_FD_203789 | JGI IMG/M metagenome (GOLD analysis project Ga0326597, IMG submission 203789) | Soil microbial communities from uranium-contaminated site in the Upper Colorado River Basin, Wyoming, United States - RVT100D185 | ecosystem: Environmental > Terrestrial > Soil > Contaminated... | reverse complement strand
GCTGCCACCACCCCCGCAATCCGTCGCCGGATCGCCTCTGTAAAGACCTGCCCACCCACCTCCATACGCCCCACCTTGGCAGACGCCCATCATGGTGTCCAGCCAAAAGATGTGGGACACGGTCAGCTCCGGGAGGGGGCCTGGGGGAGGGCGTATGGGATCTGCACGCCGCCCGTTCCCACCGCCCCCACCCGAGCCCTCCCCCGGCGGGGGAGGGAGCTAGCCTCTTTGTCGCCGATAAAAGGGCAAGTTGACCCGCTCCGCCGGGAGCGCGCGGCCACGGATCTCGATCGCCAGGGTGTCACCGACGCCGGTGGCGCCGCGAGTCACCAGGGCGAGGGCAATGCCGTATTTCAGGGTGGGGCTGTGGTTGCCGCTGGTCACCACGCCGATGGGTGCACCGCTTTGCAATACCCGTTGCTCGGCCCGGGGTACCCCACGGTCCCGCAGCCGCAGGCCGATCGGCTCGCGCGCCGGCCCCTCTGCGGCCTGGCGCCGCAGGGATTCGGCGCCCAAGTAGTCGCGATCCGAGAGATCCACGAAGCGGGCGAGCCCCGCCTCGATCGGGCCGATTTCCTCGGAAAGCTCGTGGCCGTAGAGGGGGAGACCCGCCTCCAGGCGCAGGGTGTCGCGGGCAGCGAGGCCGGCCGGCCGCAGGCCGTGGAGCTTGCCGCCCTCCATGAGGCGGTCCCACAGCTCGACGGCATGGGTGCCGGCAATGGCCAGCTCGAAGCCGAGCTCGCCGGAGTAGCCGGTGTGGTGGAGGTGGAGGGCGAGGCCGCCGATCACCGCCGCTGCGTGCTGGCCGCGCGACGGCAGCTCACCTCCGGGCGTGCGTACCTCGATGCCGAGGTTTTTCAGGATGCCGGTAGCGGCGGGGCCCTGGAGGGCGAGGAGCGCTAGGGTGTCGGTATCGTCCTGCCAGGCCTCCGCCGGCAGATGGCGGCCGAAGTGGGCGACGAGCTTGTCGTGGTTCGCCGCGTTGGCGACCATCGTCACGTAATCGGGGGCGTGACAGCTCACCATTACGTCGTCGAGGGTGTCACCCGTCTCGTTGCACACCAGACTGTAGCGCGTGTGGCCCGGTGCCAGGTCGGTGATGTCGTTGGTCAGGAGGCTGTTCAGGGCCTCCCGGCAGGCGCGGCCAGCGAAGGCGAAGTTCGCCATGTGGCTGACATCGAACAGGCCGCAGGTGTTGCGTACGGCGTGGTGCTCGACGATCACCCCGGCGTACTGCACCGGCATCTCCCAGCCGGCAAACTCTACGAGTTTGGCACCGGCAGCGACGTGACACGGGTAGAGAACGGTTCGTTTCATCATCATCGGGACGGTCAGGTGTGGTGGGGTGTGGTCAGCGAGTGCCGCTAGACCGGAGGCTGGCGGCCAGGGCGGGATGGACCACCTCGCCGGCGTGCAAGTTGAGGGCATGGCCGAGCGGAGTGTTGGGTTGCAGTGCGGCTTCCACGCCCTGTGCCGCCAACTGCATCACGTAGGGTAGGATCGCGGCGGTGAGGGCGACAGTGGCGGTATGGCTGGCGGAGGAGGGCATGTTGGTGACGCAGTAGTGGACCACCTCCTCCTCGAGGTAGGTGGGGTGGCTGTGGGAGGTGGGACGACTGGTCTCGGCGCAGCCACCTTGATCGATGGCCACGTCCACGAACACGGCGCGTGCCGGCAGGGTGGCAATCTGGTGGCGCGTCACCACGATCGGCGCGCGGGCGCCGGGGACCAGCACGGCGCCGATGAGCAGGTCGGTTCTGGGTAACAGGTCGTCGAGGATGTCCACGTTGGAGTCGCGCACCTCGACGCGATCGCCGAAGTGGGCGGCCAGTGCTGTACGTCGCTGCGGGTTCGGCTCCAGGAGGCGAGCGTCCGCTCCGAGGCGTGCGGCGATCTCCGCCGCCGCACGGCCGACGTTGCCGCCACCCAAGATCGTCACGCGGCCTTCGCTGCCGGGGTCGAGGCCGGGCAGGAGGACGCCGCGCCCGCCGGCGGGCCGGCGCAGGTGGTAGGCACCGACCAGGGTCGCGAGGCGGCCGGCGATGCGGCTCATGGGTGCGAGGGTGGGGAGCGACCCATCCGCCTCTTCCAGCGTGGCGAAGTCGAGGCAGGTGGTGCCGCGCGCCCGCAGGCCGCGGGTCAGCGTGGGGTCGGCCGCGAGGTGGAGGTAGGAGAAGAGGAGGTGGTCGCGGCGCAGAAGAGGGATCTCCGGCGGCTGGGGCTCCTTCACCTTGCAGATCAGCTCTGCAGCGCCATAGAGCAATGCGGCGTCGGGCGCGAGGGTGGCGCCGGCGGCGGTGTACTCGGAGTCCGAGAAGCCGCTGCCCGCGCCAGCCCCACGTTGCACCGTCACGGAATGTTCGGCGGCGACCAGACGTCGGACCGCATCGGGCGTCAGCCCAACGCGGTATTCATGGTCCTTGGTCTCGGTGGGGATGCCAACGTGCATGGCGGGGATTCGGCAGGGGTCATGCGAATCGACGAAGCGTCACGCATGACGATCCCTACTTTCTACGTTCGGGCCGGCGCGCTCAAGGCGTTGAGTCGCATATGGGTTTCGGCTTGCAATCCGATTTCGTGCCGCAAAAAATGAACTGAACCCTTCCGCTTGGGTTTCTCCAGCCAAGCACCTCCACCTCCCGCAGCCCCCCTTCCTCTCTCCCAAGGAGTGATGCGCATGGGCCTTTTCTCTATTCGTTCCCTCCCGCTCATCGCCCTTTCCGGCCCGCTACTCCTCGCGACCACCGCCTGCGACATCGTCCAGAACGGCTCGGGTGTCGGCATCGTGGACCACACGACGGTGCCGGCCGCCGGCGCCCCGAGTGCGGTGACCACGGCCCTGTTCGATCCCGCGCGTGCGATCTTCCCGTTCCCGAACGACTTGCTCAAGCAGGGGACGGCAACCCTGCAGATCCCCGGCACAGGCACGCCCCTGTCCCCCCTGGCGCCGGCCGCGAATAGCCTCGATGGCTTCTCCACGGTGGCGCCGATCCTCTTCCCGTTTGCTGGGCCGGTGGATCGCGCGAGCTTCGCCGGCCACTTGCTGTTTCTCAACATCACCCAGAACCCGAGCTTCGGCCACCCCGTGGCGTTTCGGGTGACCTGCGCCGATCCAGGGGCCGAGTTCGGCACCGAGTGCCCGGCGGCCGCCCAGTTGGCGGTCACGCCGGCCGCGCCGCTTCAGGAGTCATCGACCTATCTCCTCGCCCTCGCCGGGGCGGTGGACGCCGGCGGAGAGGCGGTGGTCTCCTCCCCGACCCTGGAGCTGCTGAAGGCGACCGGCCCCCTGGTCGACATCGATGGCACGACGGGCGCCGTCACCGCCATCAACTCCAGCATCCTGGCCGCGCAGTTCCTCGCCCCAGGGGAGACCGTGGCGGATCTCACCGCCGCGGAGATTGCCGCGCTCCACTCCCTCGCGTTCCTGCAGGAGAGCTACGGCACCCTGTTCGGTCTGCTGGAGACGACCCTGCCAGGGCTGGGTGCCCTGCCCGCCGCGATCGCGCGGGACGACGTGGCGGTGCTCATCCCGTACACCACCGAGAGCCTCACCGGGGAGCTGTCGGCCATCGCGACGGCGATCGCCGCCGAGACGCCGGCCTTCGCGGGGGTGACGGCCACCTCGCCGGTGGATGCCGCACTGGTCGCCGGTGTGCCCATCCCGGTCGATGTCTTCGGCATTGCCAGTGCCCTCAATCCAGACCCGGCCAACACGGCGCTGGGACTCGACAACCCTGCCGGGGTGGCGGCGGGCAACATCGCGGCGGTGATCGAGGGCACCTTCCCCTCCCGTGACTATCAGGGGGCGACCGGCTACTTCCACGATGCCGACGGGGACGGCACCCTCGACTGGGTCGCCAGCGATGCGCCCTTCACCCTCGCCCTCCCCAACGCCACCTTCTTTACGGGCCAGGCGGCACCGGTGGTGGTCTTCCAGCACGGCCTGCTGGCCAACCGCGGCTTCCTGTTCGCGATCGCCAACACCCTGGCGGCGCGGGGCATCGCCACCGCCGCCATCGACCTGGTCCAGCACGGCGAGCGGGTAGCAGATCTGGTCGACAACGCGGCGTTCGTTGCTGGCAGCCTGGTCTTTGCCCCGGACGGTGCTCCCGACCCCTCGGGGGCCGCGTTCCTGAACATCACCGATTTCCGCATCCTGCGGGACAATTTCCGCCAGAGCACGGTGGACCTGCTGGCCTTCCTGCGGGCGCTCAAGAACCCCGCGAATGTCGACCTCGCCACGTTCAACGGCCACGCGCCTCCAGGGGCGGTGGCGGCCGGTGGCGATGACCTCGACGACATCGACACCTCCGACCTGGCGGTGGTGGGCCACTCCTTCGGTACGGCCGCGGCGTTTGCTGCCCTCGCCCTCACGGCGGATGCGGCCCGCGGCGTGCTCGTGATGCCGGAGGCCAATCTGGTGGCGCAGTTCTTCACCTCGCTCAACTTCCAGGACCTCCTCGGCTCCGGCCTGGCCGCCCTCGGCGCCCCCGACTTCGGTACCCCCGAGTCGCTCCAGCTCCAGGCGATCCTCCAGGCCATCGTCGAGCGCGCCGACCCGCTGGCCTATGCCGCGGGCAGCCTCGACGGTGCCCTCGCCGGCGATGCGGGCAAGGACCTGCTGCTGATCGAGGCGGTGGGGGATCAGACGATCGCGAACTTCGTCTCCGAGCAATTGGCGGCGGTCGCCGGGGTCCCGGTGGTGACGGCGGATACCGCCAGCGCCAACGTCGGGAGCCATCTCGCGGGGCTCGTGAGGCTTGACCCGGCCGACCCCGGAGCACCGCTCTCCCTCGCCAATCCCCCCGGGGCGACCCACCAGGCCCCGATCTTGGCCAGCCAGGACCTCGACTACGAGCCGGGTGCCACCGTGCCGGCGCCGAAGTTGACGACGCCCCTGTCCATTGCCAACCCGATCGCGGCCACCCAATTGAGCATCGCGGATTTCGTCGACGCTGCGATGCTTCAGATCACGATCCCGTAGCCATGCGCGGCCCAGACGGAAAGGAAGAGGGTATGCATCTGTTTCGAGCGTTGGTCCTTGGTTGCTGCGCCGTGTCGGTGATGAGTGCCGCTCCCGCATGGGGTGCGAGCTTTGCGTTGTCGGAGAACGGGGCCAAGGCCCAGGGCATGGCCGGCGCCTTCGTGGGCCAGGCGGATGATCCCTCCGCGGTCTGGTACAACCCGGCAGGCTTGTTGCGGGTGCCGAAGGGAGGCGTGGTCAGTCTCGGGGCGAACGTCTTCATCCCGGACATCGAGGCGCACGACGTCAACAACGTCCGCACCAATGCGGCGGACGCCGCGGATGCGGATGGCGAGCCGGGCACGATCTTGATGACTGGGAACCAGTACGTGTCGTGGCGGTTGAGTGATCGCGTCGCGGTGGGCCTCGGGGTCAACACGCCGTTCGGACTGTCCGTGGACTGGGAAGACGATGCCTTCGTCCGGTATCAATCGGCCTTCGCCGAGCTGCGCACCCTGTTCATCACCCCCACCGTCGCGCTGCAACTATCCGATCGCATCGCCTTCGGTCTCGGTGTGAGCTACGTCTACGCCGACGCCGAGCTGGAGCGAAAGATCTTCTTCGGGCCGGGGCTGGAGGACGGCACCTTCCAGCTTGGCGGGGAGGCGCGGGACTGGGCGTACGACGCAGGCATCCAGGCGGTGCTAGCGGAAAAACTCGGGGCCGTCGAGCGCTTGACCCTCGGCGTGACCTACCACAGCGCGGTGGTGCTCGACTTCAATGCGGACGACTCGGTCGTTCGATTTACCGTGCCTGCGGCCTTTGCGGCCGCCTTTCCAAACTCTGCCGCCTCCACCACCATCGACCTGCCAGAGATCTGGACGGTGGGGTTGTCGGCGGAGATTGGCGACCGGACCACCGTCAATCTCGACGTGGGCTGGCTTGGTTGGCAGACCTTTGATGGTGTCCGGATCGCAGCGGAAAATCCGGCAACCCAGGTGCTCATCGCGCCCATCGTGCGGGACTACGAGAACACCTGGGTGGTACGGCTTGGCGGCGAGTACCGGTTGGACGAGACCTGGGCCGCGCGACTCGGATATGCCTACGACGAGACGCCGATCCCGGATAAGACTCTCGACCCGTTGCTGCCGGACGCCAATCGCCACCTGGTGACCGCCGGTGTCGGCTTCACCCACGACCGGTTCTCGGTCGACGCCGCCTACTCGGCCTTCTTCTTCGAGGAGATCAATACCGCGACCCATCAGGATGGCTTCAACGTCGACTACGACTCCTTCAGCCACATCTTCTCGTTGGCGCTCAACTACCACTTCTGATGGGTCGCGGCGCGGTGTCGCGGTTTGTCATGGCTGCGGGCACGGAACCTGCGTTGTGGCCTGGGGTACACGGTCGTATCAGGCGCAGGAACAACCGGCCGAAAAGGATGTCCATGTTAGTCGTCGAGAATCGTTTGCGAAGGGCTGGGCCGGCGGCCCCTGTGGTGATCGAGGGCTACGCCGCACATGGCTTATTTGCCACTAATGTTCTCGGGGTGAGGGTCGAAGAGGGTTGGGTATCAGGAAGCGTTCTGAGGACGGATCTATATCCTTGCGATCGAGAAGGCACTGTAAGATCCTGCGGACGGTTGCAGGACCACAACCACAGAAGAGCGGAGTGCTCGTGATGCTTCCCAGTCCCCATTGCCCCTCCTCACCGGAGCTACGAGGAGTTGCTCATGTTTGGTAGCGGTGGGCAGTTGGTCGGCCTCGATATCGGCACCCACGCCATCAAGGCGGTCGTATTCGAGGAGCGTGGTGACGGCTACAGCCTGAAGCGGTTCGGTTACCGCAACCTGGAGCCGGAGATGATCGTCGACCGAGCGGTCATGGATCCCAAGAAGGTCAGCGAGACGATCCATGATCTCTTTTCCGAGGTTGGGATTCGGAACAAACAGGTCGCGGTCTCCGTCTCGGGACTGTCGATCATCGTCAAGAATATCCATATCCCCGAGATGACCGAGGAAGAGTTGGAGGTCTCCATTCAATGGGAGGCCGAGCAATACATCCCGTTCGATATCTCGGACGTTAATCTGGACTTCCAGATCTTGGGCCCATCCAGCAGGGGCAGTGGGCAGATGGCCGTCTTGCTGGTGGCGGTCAAGCGCGACAAGCTGCAGGAGTATACGTCCTTGGTGGCGGACGCGGGGCTCAAGCCCGTGATCGTGGATGTCGATGCGTTTGCACTTGCCAACTGCTTCGAGCACAACCACGTGATTAACGAAGGGCAGTTGGTCGCACTGATCGACATCGGGGCGGGTGCAACGAATCTAAATGTCATGAACGGCAAGCAACTCGCCTTCACCCGCGACATGATGATCGGCGGTAACCAGTACAGCCTGGCGATCCAGAAGGAGTTTGGCATCGGCTTCGAAGAGGCGGAGCTACTGAAACGCGGTCAGGACACCGCGGGCGTAAGTCATGACGACTGCGTCCCGGTGTTGGAAAAGGTCTCGGAGGATCTCTTCTCGGAGATCCTGCGTTCGTTGGAGTTCTACAAGGCCACCACCCAGAGCGAGTCGGCGATCGAGAAGGCGGTCCTCGCTGGCGGTTGCGCCAGGCTTCCCGGTCTCCATGACTTTCTCAGCGACAAGCTGGGTATGGAGATCGAGGCACTCGACCCCCTCCGAGCCATCGATTGCCAGCTTAGTCGCGAGGACCGTGAGCACGTCTCGGCTGTCGCGGTCGGGTTGGGTCTCAGAAAGGCCGGCGACCGATGATTCGCATCAACTTATTGCTGACGGATCGGCGCGGTCAGGCGGGTCCAGATCTTCGTCAACTTGCGGCAGCCGTAGGCTCCTTGGCGGTGATCCTCATCGTCTTGCTGGTCGTCGCCGTCAGGATGATGAGTATGGTATCGGACCTCCGGGCCGAGGAGCGGCACCAGCAGGAGATCCTGCGTAAGCAGAAGGATCAGCTCGCGGAGATCGACCGGTTCAAGGCCGAGGAGGCCGAGTACGAGCAGAAGATTGCGGTCATCGACCAGCTTAAAGACAAACAACAGGGACCAGTCCATGTCCTGGATGAGGTTAGCCGGAGCCTGCCCGACAAGCTATGGCTGACGCGCCTTGAACAAAAGGGCGATACGATAACCGTGGAGGGCAACTCCCTCACCATCGGTGACATCGTCGCGTTCGTCGATCGCTTGAAACATTCGGAGTACTTCAGCCAAGACGTGGAGCTTCGCCAGTCGTCGCAGAAGATGATCGCCGATCAGGGTGTCTACCAATTTACGGTCGTAGGCACGGTGGCTACGGGCAAGTCGCCGGAAAAAAAGGCGGATAGCTAGACCATGGAACGGCTAGAACAACTCACGAATAAGCAGTTGTGGCTGATCTTCGGTTCGCTGGTCGTCATCTTGGTCGTGCCGTTCTACGTTTTTTTCGTGGGACCACAGCGGCAGGCGATCGCCGAGAGCAGACAACGCATCGCTTCTGTCCAACAGGAGATTCGTGACAACAACCGGATTGCGCGATCACGCGGTGAACTGCTGCGGAAGAACAAAGAGCTACAGGAGAAACTCACGCAGCTCAAAGGCCAGCTTCCGACGGACAAGGAAGTCGAGTCTCTGCTGCGCGCAATGGCCAACTTTGCGCAGCAACTCGGACTTGATGTGCGTCTCTGGAAGCGCGCGCAGAATGTCTACGATGAGTCCGGGCTCTACCAGCGGATTCCTGTCGAGGTCGAGCTCGTCGGTGGGTATCACCACGTGGGTTACTTCTTCGATCGTATCTCCAAGCTTGAGCGCATCGTCAATATCGAGGACATCCAGATGGCCATGCCGCAGCAAGGGCGTCAGTCGGACGTGGGGGTAACAGGGGAGATCGTGACGCAGTGCCGAGCGACGACCTTTGGTGCCGTGGACCCCGAGGTGGCCCAACGCATGGCCGAAGAGAAGAAGGCAAAGCAGAAGAGCAATGCCGCAAAGAAATAGGTCTCACGGTTAACTACACCCAGGGAGTCGCTACCGACTTCAGCGCAAGAAGAGCTCTCCGTCCAGACCGAGCATTTCGATGAGCCATCATCATAACATTTACGCCGGTAGAGCCCATGTCCTGGGCGCAATCATGGCGGCCGTTTTCCTCGCGACGGGCAGTGTCGGCTGTGGTGGCAAGAGCAAACCGCCCGAGCCGGCGGTGCCAGAGGTCGAGGTGCCTGCACCCGTGCAGGGCGAACAGACCACGCCGCCGATACCGCCGGCGATCGACGCCGAGATGGAGTACACCTATCGTGGTGAGGGGCGGCGCGATCCCTTCGCGTCCCTCATTCGCGGCGTGGAAGTGGAGCAGGTCGCCGTCGCGGAAGAGAGTGGCCCCTTCGTCGCCGTGGTAGAGGGTGGAGCGTATTCGCCATTGGGCCGGTTCGATCTCCAGGAGCTGAAACTCGTCGGAATCGTCGACATCGGCGGTGCCTACCACGGTCTAGTCGAAGTGGCTGATGGCAAGAGCTACTTCCTACGGAACGGCACCCAGGTCGGCCGGAATGGAGGGGTGGTGAGCCGCGTACTCGACGACCGGGTCGTCATCACGGAGACCTACCGTAATCCCCTTGGTGAGACTCGCACCAAGGACGTCTATCTCACCTTCGCAAAGAAGGGTGGAGATTAATTCATGAGAGCGCACAAACACCTTTTCCCGTGGTCCGGAGCGTTCATCGTCGCGGCGATCCCCTTGCTCGGGGGCAGTCTCGCTGATGCCCTCGAGACGACGAATGTCGTCAAGGAGCTTCGCAGCGATCGTTCGGGCGAAGCGAGTTCCGTCACCATCGTGTGCAATCACCCGGTAGTGTATCGGGTCCTCAATTGGCAGGAGGGAGGGGTCGAGCTCGATCTCTACGACGTTCTGCTCGGCGACTTCGACGGCCGGACCTTGGCCGTTGGTGACGGCCTCGTGGACAAGATCGAGGCGACCAGTCAGGCCGGTCCACAGCGCAATCTGGCTCGCCTTCTGGTGCGGACGACGGCACCCGTGATCGCCGATATCCAGCGCGATGGCAACACCCTCGTCCTCACGCTGAGTGCGGGTCTTGCGCCAGAAGCCGTGCCCGCCGCCGCGACTCAGGGCAATATCGACGACATCATCCGGCGCTATCAGGAGCGGCACCCGGGTGGCTCCGCGGGAGCGCCGAGCGCCGATGTGGCGGCGGCACTGGCGTCGATGATGGCCGAGGCATCCGCACCGGGCGCCGCCCCCGCAATGCCGGCAGACGATGTGATTCGGGAGGAGTTAATTGTATCGCAGAACGTGTTTGTCGGCCGCAAGATGAGCCTTGACTTCCAGGGCGCCAACGTCGCTTCCGTTCTGCGTCTAATCGCTGATACGGCCGGCATCAACATGGTGTTTGGTAAGGATGTCGAGGGGCAGGTCACCATGCAGCTCAAGGACATCCCCTGGGATCAGGCCCTGGATATCGTGCTCAAGACCAACGGCCTTGGCATCAAGAAGGAAGGCGGGGTTTACCGGATCGCCAAGCTGTCCGTCATGCAGCAGGAGGAGGAGGAGCGCATGGCGGTGAAGCGCTCCAAGGAGAAGGCCGAGGATCTGGAGCGCACCATCCTGTACATCAACTACGCGAACGCCGGCGAGATCAAAGGGGTCCTCGAAGAGCTCCTTTCGCCGCGTGGAAAGATCGATATCGACGAGCGAACCAACACCATTATCGTGAAGGATATTCATGCGGTGATCGTCGAAGCGCACGACGTGGTTAGCAAGCTCGACCTCGCCACCCCCCAGGTGAGCATCGAGGCGCGCATCGTCGAGGCGCGGACCAACTTCGCCAAGGAACTGGGCATCCAGTGGGGCGGTCGCTATAACGCAGGACCTGCCACAGGGAATCCGACGGGTCTGAATTTCCCCCACACCGTGGGGCTTGTGGGTACGACGAGTCCGACCGGCGCGAATGACTTTGCGGTGAACCTCCCCGCAGGTGGCGCTACCGGTAAGATTGCCACGGGCGGGATCGGCCTGAGCCTTGGCTCCCTTACCAATGCACTGTTCCTCGACCTCCGCCTCTCCGCGCTCGAGGAGTCAGGCGAGGCGAAGGTCATCGCCTCGCCGCGGGTCACCACCCTGGACAACCAGGAGGCCGTCATCAAGCAGGGCGACGAGATCCCCTACCAGTCCACCTCGGCCAACGAGGGGACCAAGACCGAGTTCAAGGAGGCGCTCCTGCAGCTCAAGGTGACGCCGCACATCACCTCCAACCGCAAGATCATCCTCAACATTGTGGCCAGCAAGGACACGCCGAACTTCGACCGCGCCATCAACGGTCAGCCACCGATCTCCAAGCAGGAGGCGTCGACCCAGGTCCTCCTGGCCAACGACGAGACGACGGTGATCGGCGGCATCTATTCGATCACGGAGGAGAAGAGCGAAAGCGGCATCCCATGGCTCTCTCACATCCCGTGGCTGGGCACCCTCTTCAGGACTAATGGCAATACCGCCGACCGCCGCGAGCTGCTGATCTTCATTACCCCGCGGATCGTCGATGAAGGGGTGTAGGGGCGGTCAGGTAACGCTGCCTTTCACCCCACGTTGCAACCCGACTCTCACTGGAAGATACGCGATGAAACCGAACCTCCGGGCCCTGTACAGAGAGGCCGCGAAAGTTCTGGGCACCTTGTTGGCCATGGTCGTCGTTATCGCCACGATCGGTTGCGGTGACGGTGGCGGCGATGGCGCGGAAGACACCGGCACCCTCATCGAGGCATCCGTCTCCTGGCCGGATCCGCAGACACGCAACATCGATATCTCGCCGGACGATACCGATAACGACGGCACCCTCGACGTCTTCCTGACGGACAAGGACGTCACCATCGAATTTGTGAATAAGCCCGTCGTCCCGCCAGATCCGACCGGTGGTAGCAAGCCGGTTCCGTCCCCGACGGACGTCCAGGTTCAGAGCTACACGATCGAATACTTCCCGGCACCGAATAATCTCAGTGCGCCTGCCTTGATAACTCAGCAGTTTAACCACACGTTTGTGATCCGGGCGAATGCGACGGTATCGCGAGGCGACATCTTGGTCGTGGCGCTCGCTTCCGTTTCCGAATTCGTGCAGAAACTTGCGGCCGCTGAGCAGAATCCCCCGGAGTACACCGCGCACTACACCTTCCACATGGAAAACCTCCCGTTTAATCAGTCAATGACGGTGACGCTTGATGTGCCGATTTCCTTCGCTGATTTCATCGAAGGGAATTAAGGATGAGTGGCAGACCCGATGGGTTCAGGACATTCGCGATGAAACGATCAATTAGCTTTGCCTTCTGGACCGTTCTCATGACCTTAGCCGTAGGCATGTACGGATGTCCCAGCGGCGACGACGGCAATGCCGGGGGCCCAGGTACGCCCAGCGGAAGCGTGTCTGGGTCTGGTGGCGGCGGGGGCGGAGGGTCCACGGGGCCGATCGTCGCGTCCGTCACACTCACCACTTCGGCGGCCTCCATTGGACTCTCGGAAAAGGCGACCCTCACGGCGACCGTCACCGACTCGGCCGGTGACCCCATCGCAGGGAGCACTGTCAGCTTCTCGATCTCCGGCGGGCTGCAGGACGCGACCATTAACGCCACAGCGATCACCAATGACGCGGGGGAGGCGAAGGCGGTCCTCACGCCTGGCACCTCCGGTGGAGACGCCGCGGTTGTCGCGACGGCTGGCGGTATCACGAGCGGTGCGGTGACCGTGACCATCTCGGTCGCGACCGCCGATACCCTTGTGGTGAGTATCCTGCCGAGCGAGATCACGCTCACTGGCGAGGCGGTCGTGACGGCGACGATCGTCGATGCCGATGGCAACCCGATCGCCAACAAGACGATCGAGTTCGAGTTGGTTTCGGCCCCCACGGGCGCGACCATCGACGCGAGCGCGACCACGGACAAATCGGGTACCGCCACGGCGACGATCATCCCGGGCAATGCAGTGGGTGCCGTTACCGCGTCGGCGAGCGTCGATGGCCTGAGCGCCACGGCAAACCTCAACATCATCCCCGCGTCCAGTGGCAGCATTGAATTCGTCTCCGCCGTCCCAACGCTGATCGGCGTGATCGGTTCCGGGGCCGCCGAGACCTCGGTGGTCACCTTCGAGGTCCGCAACGAGGTGGGCGGGCTCGTCGCCGACGGGACGTTGGTGACCTTCGAGTTGGTGGGACCCGGTGGGGGAGAGTCGCTGCTCGAGACCACGGATACCACGTCCAGCGGGCGCGCCTCGGCGGTCGTCACCAGCGGCTCCGTCGCTGGCGCCGTGCGGGTCATCGCGCGAGTGACCCTGGGTGGCAGGGTCTTCCAGACCGCCTCGAACAACATCACCGTTGGTTCGGGTCCACCGAGCCAGAACCACGTGAGCCTCGCCCGCGCGCCCATCAACTTCGCCGGCCGGGTCCTGTTTGGTGAGCAGTCGGACGTCACATTCTTCGGCTCCGATCGCTTCAGCAACTTCGTCCCGGGGGGCAGCGCACCCGCCTTCGTGTCGGAATCCGGCGGTATTCAACCCCAGGGGCTAACGGGCGAGCTCGGGTCTACTACGGTCACATTACAGAGCCAGTCGCCGACCCCCGCCGACGGGATCGCCGACGTGTTGACCTTCATCGTCGGCGAAGAGTCCTTCATCGATGCGAATGCGGACGGTCGTTTCAATTTCACCGACACCAACGGCAACGGCGTCCACGACCCGGGTGAGCCGTCCGAACAGTTCTTCGACATCGGCGAGCCCTTCGTCGACCAGAACGATAACGGCGTCTGGGACGGGGAGGACCCGGATCAGCCCGGCGACCAGGCGGCGACGAGCGTCTCCGGCACCCGGACTTTCGCCGGTGCGGCGAATGGTGTGGGCGGGGACTTCAACACCACCTGCGGCGCGGTCCCGACGAGCCGGGGGTACTTTTTCGACCTCAATGGCGATGAGGTCTTTGAGCCAGGCGACCTCAGTAAAGAAAATGCCGGCGTCTACGACCCCGGCTCCGGCGATGTTCCGCCGGATGTTTCCCTGAACGGTCTTTGGGTCGAGGGAAACGGCTTCGCGGACGACGGTGACTGCGAACGGCAGGCAGACGAGGCCTTCATTGACCCGTCAGGGGATGGTCGCTATCAGCATGGCTTGGACTACACGGACCTGAACGGTAATGGGCGCCCGGATGCCGGCGAGGTCTTCGTCCAGGAGGTCTTCTTCGACGGCGAGCAGACCGGTTTCGACGACGGCGAATACGATGGTCCCAACGAGAGTTGGGACGACCGTCTCTTCGTTTTTGATCGCGTGAAGATGTTCTTCTCGGGGCCCACTCGTCTGGCAGCCACCCCAGATTCCATCTATCTCGATCCCCTCGAGTCGGTGACGGTCTGGATCTACGTCGGGGATGACCGGGGTCTTCCGCTCGCGACCGGATCGACGGTGACGATCGCCAAGGGGGAGGGGAGCGTCGGGCAGATGGTGGGTACCGGTAGCTTCGACATACTCGACGGCTCCGGAACCCGCTTCGCCGTGTCCATCGCCAACAACCTCACCTCCGGTGGGACGTCGGGTCTGGCATCCATCACCGTCGAGGTCGACGCGACCAATGGCTCGTTCGGCGCGACCACCGTGGCAACCGCCTTCCTGGAAGCACCTCCGTGATCCCGTGATTGCGTGGTGAGGTTTCAGGCGCGCGGCTGGCATAGGCCGCGCGCCTTTTTTATGGTCGCGCCTCCGACATCCCCTGGGAGGAGTGGCCGTGGCCGAGGATCGCATCGCCTATTACCGGGCCTTCGTGGACAGGGACCCGAACAACACGATGGCGTGGTATTGCCTTGCCCAGGAACACGCGAAGGCCGGCGCCCTCGATGAGGCGGTTGCGGCCTACCGGCGGGTCATCGCGATCGATCCCGCCTATGTCGCCGCCTACTACCACGGTGGTCTGGCCCTGCAGCGCGCCGGCGACGTGGCCGCGGCCCGTGACCTCCTCACCCGAGGACTCGCGGCGGCCCGGCACAAGGGGGATGGCAAGGGCGCCGGCGAGATCCAGGAGCTCCTCTCGCAGCTCGGCTGATCGGGACGGTTCTCTCGCCCGAGAAAAGGGCAGGCCCTGTCGGGCCTGGGTCGCCGAAGGGATTCGGCTCCTACCGGGTTTCCGGGAGCACGCCGCGATTTCCCAACCGCGGGTAGGAGCCGGTGGTACGGGCGACCCGCGCCGCCAGGCGCGGCAACCTGGCGCCGGGGGCGGGGCCTGCCTGCCTGCGGCAGGCCGGCCCTCTCGGGCCTGGATCGCCGAAGGGATTCGGCTCTTACCGGGGTTCCGGGAGTACGCTGCGATTTCCCAACCGCGGGTAGGAGCCGGTGGTACGGGCGACCCGCGCCGCCAGGCGCGGCAACCTGGCGCCGGGGGCGGGGCCTGCCTGCCTGCGGCAGGCCGGCCCTCTCGGGCCTGGATCGCCGAAGGGATTCGGCTCTTACCGGGGTTCCGGGAGTACGCTGCGATTTCCCAACCAAGGGTAGGAGCCGGTTGCACCGGCGATCCGCGCCGCCAGGCGCGGCAACCTGGCGCCGGGGGTGGGGCCGGCCTGCCTGCGGCAGGCCGGCCCTGTCGGGCGGAGCCCGACCTCCAGGAAGACCTGATGGGCACCGCGATGGGCACCGATCGACTGCGCTCATCTGTGTCCATCTGCGTCCATCTGTGGTTCCCCCTCGCCCGGCGAGCCTCGTAGCCGAACGTTGGCGAAGTCCGCGAAGTCGATGTTCGGGGTGAGGCGGAAGCCAGCGACCCTTCGGTTCACCACGGCGTAGTGCAGCGGGTGCCAGAGCGGGATGTAGGGGAGGTCGACCGCGGCCAGGTCCTGAACCGTCGCGTAACAGCACCGCCGCGCCTCCGGGTCGAGGGTGGCGCGCGCCGCGTCTATGGCCGCATCCATCGTCGGATTGGCGTAATGGCTGCGGTTGGCGCCATCGGGCGGGATGCTGCGGCTGTGGAAGAGGTAATGGTAGAGATCCGGCTCGATGACGCCGGTCCAGGTGAGGCAGTAGAGCTGGAATCGTCCGGCCTTGATGTCGCCGTAGAAGGTGCCCCATTCGTAGCTGCGCAAATCCACGTCCACCCCCACCTCTGCAAGTTGCTGTGCGATGACCTGGGCCACGAGCCGCGCGGTCTCATCGGTGGAGGTCTTGTACTCGAGGCGCAGGGGGGCCGCCCCGGCGCCACGGGCCGCGGCGAGCAGGGCCCGCGCGCGTGCGGGATCGTAACCCGGGAGTTTGGCGGGTCGATGGTAGGCCCAGTGGTCTGGAGGAAGCAGGCCGGTGGCCGGGATGGCCTGGCCCTGGAGGAGGTGGTCGAGGATCGGCCGTGGATCGATGGCATGGGCCAGGGCGCGGCGGATGCGCACGTCCCGCAGGCCCTCGTCCTGCAGATTCAGCCCCATGTAGAAGAAGTTGGTGGACGGCGAGGAGACCAGCCGCAGGTGCGGCTGACGGCTCAGACGCGGCAAGGTATCCACCGGCAGGTCATTGATCACGAGGTCCACGCCGCCTCGTTCGAGCTCCAACGCCCGGACCGTCGCATCGGGTAGGATGCGGACGATCAGGCCGCGCAGGCGGACCGGTCCCTCGCTGTAGCCTCCAAAGGGCTCGAACCGCAGCCGCTGATCGGGCTGCCACTCCACGAGGCGAAACGGCCCGGCCCCCGGCGGTGGTCGGCCCAGGGGTGAATCTTTAGGCACGATGCCGAGGGTGAGAGAGGCTAAAAACGGTGCGTGCTGCCGCTTCAGGTGAAAATCGCAGGTGAGGGGATCGATGACTTTCAAGCCCGCCACCGGCTCCATCACCCCGCGGTGCGGCGAGGCGAGGGCCGGATCGAGGAGCGAGCGATAGGTAGCCACCACGTCTTCCGCGGTGAGGGGTCGACCGTCGTGGAAGGTCACTCCAGCCTGGAGATGAAAGCGGATGTGGGTCGGAGAGATCTCGTCCCAGTGGGCGAGGTCCGGCGCCGGGCGGAGCTGCTCATCGAGTCTCACCAGACCCCGGTGGGTGAGGCGCAGCAGCCGACCCGAGATGGTATCCGTGGCGACACGCGGATCGAGACTGGTGGGGGCAGTGGCGATCGCCAGGGTGAGGCCGTCGGCCCCATGGCCGCCCTGGGCGGTACAGGCAAAGCAGAAGACGACTAACGCGGAGGCGCAAAGGCGCAGAGATGTGGCGCTGTCCGGAGACATTAGCCGGCCCAACCGTAGGCGCCGGTGCCATCGGCGATACCGGCCCCAAAGGGCCTGCCACACCACCGGTACGGGTCGCGGATTCAATCCGCTCCTACCCTTGTTGAGGACATGGCCAGCAGACTCGGGCAGGCCAGTAGATCCATCGTGACCAGTGCGGGTCAGTACCCCGATGACGGCTCCTGGCACTGGAGATCGATCGGCTGGCTCCGCTCGCACCGGATGTCGTCGGCCATGTTGAGGCCAAGTGAGGCACAGGCGCTCTCGATGGCGGTGCGGATTGCCTCTTGCTTGTCGTGACCGGCGCCCGTGCGGGTGATCTCGGCCCCCGCGAAGTGGATGGTGACGCGGCACTCGTAGGGGGTGCCGGAGATGGATAGATAGCTGAACAGCGCGACCACCGTGGCGACGCCGACGATCCACAACAAGACCTTCTTGTTCATCCCTCAGATCCCTCCGTGCTCGGCTTCTTTCTCGACCTGGATTTGCCAGACGCGGCTTCGCCTCCCTCCGCCGGGGCACCTGGCTCGGCACCGGGGCGCCCTGCTCCGCGCCGGCGACGGCGGCGTTTCTTCGGTGGAGGATTGCCCTCCCCGCCGGCGGTGGCCAGGCGTCTTTCTTGCGGCGGGGCGGGCGTGGCCTCCCCCGCGGATCTCCCTACTCCGCCACGAGCCCGTCGCGGCCGCCTTCTCGCACCACTCGCAGCGGGTATCTCGTCGCCCTGCGCCGCGGTCTCGGCTTCGCGTGCCAGAGGGGGGGCGGCTCGCCGGGCGGCCTGCTCGTCGGCGAACAGCCGCGGGCCGGGCATGGCGGACGGTACCGCATGGCCCAGATACTCCTCGATGGCCACCAGGTTCAGGGCGTAGCGGTCACAGCAGAAGCTGATCGCGTCACCGTCGGCGCCGGCGCGCGCAGTACGGCCGACGCGGTGGACGTAGTCTTCCCGGTCATCCGGCAGGTCGTAGTTGATCACGTGGGAGACGTCCGGAATGTGCAGGCCGCGCGAGGCGACGTCGGTGGCAATCAGGATCGCCAGGTCCCCCTCGATGAACTGGCGCAGGTAGCTCATCCGCTTGCGCTGCGGCACCTCGCCGGTGAGGGCTCGTGCGGCGAAGCCACAGCGCCGCAAGCGCTCCTCCAATCGTGTCGCCTCGCGGCGGGTGTTGACGAAGACCAGGGTGCGCTCGGGCGCCTCGTGGGCGAGGATGCCGAGGAGCAGGCTGAACTTCTCGTTGCTCGCCACGTGGTAGAGCTGCTGGCGCACCTTTTCGGCGGTGAGGCGTTCGGCGGGGACGGCGAGCATCTCCCGGATGTCCATGTGCTCGTAGGCCAGCTCCATCACCCGCGGGTCAAGGGTGGCGGAGAACAGCATGGACTGGCGCTCCTCGAAGCTCGGCATGCGCCGGAAGAGGTAGCGGATGTCCTTGATGAAGCCGAGGTCGAACATGCGGTCGGCCTCATCCAGCACGGCGACCTGGATGCCGAGCAGGGTGTAGACACCCTGCTTGAAGTAGTCGATCAGGCGGCCGGGTGTGCCCACCAGGATGTCGCAACCGTCGGCGATCGAGCGCCGTTGCTTGTCGTAGTCGACGCCGCCGTAGACCACCGTGAGGCGCAACCCGGTGTGGGCGCCGAGGATCTCGGCATCGTGGTGGATCTGCGCGACCAGCTCCCGGGTCGGGGCGACGATCAGCGCCCGTGGCGCGGCACGCGACGCGTCGCGGCCGGTGAGCTTCACCGGAGCGCTGCGCAGGAGCCGGTTGTAGATCGTGAGCAGGTATGCCGCGGTCTTGCCGGTGCCGGTCTGGGCCTGCCCTGCTACCCCCTCCCCAGCCAGGGCCGGCGGCAGGGTGAGGGCCTGGATCGGCGTGCACCGGGTGAAGCCGGCGTCGCGGATCCCTTGCTGGATCGTCTCCGGCAGGTCGAGGGAGTCGAAGCGGACGTCGCTCAGGTGAGAGAGGTCGGGAGAGGCTGCGCGCTCGGTCATTCGTTTGGAGTAGACAGTAGGTAGTAGACAGGGGGGAGGCGATCACGGGGGGCGGGGTTTATCGCCGCCGGTTGTCGTTGTCAGCGGCCTGGGCCAGCCCCTCGGCTTCGGCGACCATCCGTTCTAGGACGGCCAGGCCGCCCTGCCAGAAGTCGCCGGCGGTGATGTCGATCCCCATGCGGGCGAGGAGCTCCGCGGGTGGGGCCGAGCCGCCGGCGGCGAGCAGATCGAGGTAGGCTGGGACGAAGGTGTCACCCCCGGCTCGGTACTTCTCGTACAGGGCGAGGACCAACAGCTCGCCGAAGCTGTAGGCGTAGGTGTAGAACGGCGAGTGGATGAAGTGCGGAATGTACATCCACCAGTGGCGGTAGTCGTCGGTGAGGGTCAGGGCGTCGCCGAACATCGGCCGGTTAGCCGCCAGCCACAGGTCGCCGATGCGCTCCGCGGTCAGCTCTCCCTCCTGGGCGCGCGCGTCGTGGAGTGATTGTTCGAAGCGGCTCATGATCGCCTGGCGGAAGACCGTGGCGAAGCTGTCCTCGATCTTCGCGCACAGCAGGGTGAGCCGTTGGGCGGGATCGACCAGCTCCTCCTTGAGGGACTGGAAGACCAGCATCTCGCCGAACACGCTGGCGGTCTCGGCGGTGGTCAGGGGGGTGTCGGCGGCGAACAGGCCCCGGTCGCGTGCCAGATATTGGTGGACGCCGTGGCCCAGCTCGTGGGCGAGGGTCTGCACGTCGCGCGGCCGGCCCTGGTAGTTGAGCAGCACGTACGGGTGCACCGACGGCACGGTCGAGGCGCAAAACGCCCCGCCGCGTTTGCCTTGGCGGGTGGCCGCGTCGATCCAGCGGTGGGTGAAGAATTCCTCCGCGATCGACGCCATCCGCGGGCTGAAGCGGCGATAGGCATCGAGCACCAGCTCCCGCGCGCGCGGCCACGGGATGACCTCGCTCGCCTCTGCGAGTGGGGCGTAGCGATCGTAGTCGAACAGCTCGTCGAGGCCGAGGAGACGGCGCTTCAGCCGGTAGTATCGGGCGACGGTGGGGAGCCCGGCCTCGCACGCGGAGAGCAGCGCCTCGACCGCCGCGCCGTCGGTCTCGTTGGTGAGGTGGCGGGGGGTCATCACGTCGGGGTAGCGGCGCAGCCGGCAGTCGACGCCGTGATCGAGGACCAGGGTGTTGAAGATGAAGGTGAGGGTGCGGCGCCGCGTCACCAGCCCCGCGGTCAATCCCGCCGCTGCGGCTTTGCGGGTGGTCCGGTGTGGAGAGTGGAGCAGGGCAAGCACCTCCTCCTCGCTCAGCTCGCGGCGCGAACCGTCGGTGGTGACGGGGAATCGGGCGTCCGCCAGGATCTCGTCGAACAGGCGCGCAAAGGCGCGGTTGCCCGTGTTGCCCTTCTCATCCAGCAGCAGCTCCTCCGGCTCGCTCAGGCGATACGGCGCGTGGGCCCGGGCCTTGCGCAGGTGGTGGTGGTAGAGCGCGATAGCCGGATCGGCCAGCAAGGTGGTCGCGGCCGTCTCGTTGACGGCCGCCCACTCCAGGTCGAAGAACAGGAGGTGCTTGTTGATCGCGGTCAGACGCTCCTGGCAGGCGGTGAGCAGTGCCCCGTGGGTCGGGGTGACCGTGTCGGCGGCGAACAGCAGATGGGCGTAGGACAGCACCCTGGTGAGTAGCTCGCAGATCCCTTCCAGCTCGGACACCGCGGCGTGTAGCTCCTCGCCGCCCATCTCGCCGCCGGCGAGGCGACCCCGGTACCGGGCGTCGAAGGCGGCGGCGCGCTCCGCTGCGGTGTCGAGGTCCTGGGTGATCCGCGGGTCGTCGACGGCAGCGTAGAGGTCGCCGAGATCCCAGGCAATCTCTGCTACTGCCGGGTCCGCTTCGGTTGTCGTTTCGTCTTGCATGGCAATTTCGGTCATCGTAACAGCCCCTCCGGGGTAACGGGAGAGGAGATACCCACGGCATCGGTGCGGAGCGGATCGCCCTTCGGGCATCCGCCCTTCGCGGACGCGGGGGGGGTCATGGACGGTGGCGTCAACCTTGTACGCGGATCGGCGGATCGGGAAAGATTACCGGCCAGTTTGCCAGTCCGTCGCCTCGCTCCCAGTCGAAAGGTCGTCATGTCCAGGGTCTTCAACTTCAGCGCCGGTCCCGCCGTTCTGCCGTTGCCCGTGCTGGAGCGCGCCGCGGCGGAGCTGGTCGAGTGCGGCACCGCCGGGATGTCGGTGATGGAGATGAGCCACCGCGGCAAGGCGTTTCAGGAGATCTTCGCCCGCACCAAGCAGGGGGTGATCGACCTATTGGGGGTGCCGGAGGACTATCAGGTGCTCTTCCTCCAGGGGGGCGCGACGGCCCAGTTCGCCATGGTACCGATGAACCTCCTCGGGAAGGCGGGCAAGGCGGACTACGTGAACACCGGGGTATGGTCCCAGAAGGCCATCGCGGAGGCGCGCAAGTTCGGCGCCGTGAACGTCGCCGCCTCGTCCGAGGCGACTGGCTTCCACCGCATCCCGGGTCAGGCGGAACTCGCGCTCGATCCGGGTGCGGCCTACTGCCACATCACGACCAATAACACGATCTTTGGCACCGAGTACCCCTACACCCCCGACACCGGCGACGTGCCTCTGGTGGCGGACGCCTCGTCCAACATCCTGTCGCGGCCCATGGACGTGGCCCGCTACGGCCTGATCTACGCCGGGGCACAAAAAAACCTGGGACCCTCCGGGGTGACCCTGGTGGTCATCCGTAAGGATCTGGTCGGCCGTGCAGGTGGCCGGGTGCCGACGATCTTCGATTACCAGGTCCACGCGGACGCCGATTCGATGTACAACACGCCGCCGACCTACGCGATCTACGTCCTCGGCCTGGTGTGCGACTGGCTGCGTGACCAGGGGGGGGTCGGGGCGATCGAGCAGGTGAACCTCCGCAAGGCGATGAAGCTCTACGACGGCATCGACGCCAGCGACTTCTACGCTTGCCCGACCGAGCCGGCGAGCCGCTCGCGGATGAATGTCCCCTTCACCCTCGCCGACCCCGACCTCGATGCGACCTTCCTCGCCGAGGCGGCGGCAGCGGACCTGGTCGCCCTCAAGGGCCACCGGCTGGTGGGCGGGATGCGCGCCTCGCTCTACAACGCGATGCCGGAGGCGGGGGTCGACGCCCTGGTCGCCTTCCTCCAGGAGTTCGAGCGGCGCCGCGGGTGAGCCCGGCATCGCGGCCGACGCACCGACCACGGGCATCGCTGCAGCCGGCAGCTCCATCTAAGGAAAGCAGGAATTTGAGGAAGGCAGGAGATAAGCGGAGAAGCCGGAGCGGCTAAGCAACGATTCCTGCCTTCCTGCCCCTTTCCTGCTTTCCTTAGATGGAAGACGCCACATGTGCCGGTTGTCCTCCGTCTCTTGCCGTTGCCACCGACGCGCGCGAAGATTCGGGCCGGGCCGTGGAGAGGCCGCCTTGACTCATGGAGGAGTCGCAAATGAGACAGTTACTGGCAGTTCTCGCAGTGGTACTCGTGTGGGCGCTCGCCCCCGCGACGGTCTACGCCGGCCCCCAAGGCGCGATGCAGGAGGCGTCGTTCACCGCCGTCAGCATCAACACCGCCCCGGCGGCCGAGTTGGAGGAGCTTCCCGGCGTCGGTCCGGCGTTGGCGGCGCGAGTCGTTCAGTACCGGCAGGAGCACGGCCCGTTCAAGAGGGTCGAAGAGATCAAGGATGTGAAGGGGATCGGTAACGCCCTGTTCGACAAGTTGAAGGACCGATTGACCCTGTAGCCACGGCGCCCTTTCGTCGCCAGTGGGTGGAGGAAAACCGCGGCCTCTCCACCGCCCCCTTCACCACCGGCTGAACCCCATCCCATGGCGACCTTCCTTTGGCAGGGCGAGAGGCTCGCATACGACGAGCTGGGGGACGGGGATGGGCCACCGGTAGTCCTGCTCCACGGGTTCGGGGTGTGCCGCCGCTTCTGGGATGGGGTGACCCCGGCGCTGGCAGCCCGTGGCCGGGTCCTGGCGCTCGATTGGATCGGCTATGGGGAGTCGTCGCGACCGGGTCGCGGCCTCGGCCTGGAGGGTCACGGGGCCGTGCTCAATGGGTTTCTCGCAGCCGTGGTGGGACGGCCGTGTGACCTGGTGGGCCACTCCATGGGCGCCAGCATCGCGGCGCTGGCGGCGTCGGCGCACCCGGAGCGGATCGAGCGGCTTGTCCTGTGCGACCCGTTGATACGCGCCGCGGATGGCCTCTATCCGCGCAGCCGGTGGCTTGTCAGCCCATGGCTGCGCCCCGTCGTCAAGCGGCTCCTCGGACTGCGTCTGTTCGTCCTGTGGTTCACGTCGAACTCCACCGACACGCTGCCGATCCCCGAGCCCTTGATCGCGGCCGCCTTGACCGCGGATCGCGAGGTGATGATGCGCGATGCCCTCGACCTGGCACGACTCGACCTGACGGATGCCCTCGCGCGCCTGGCGATGCCGGTGTTGCTGGTCGGGGCGGATCGCGACGCCGTGGTGCGGCCCCAGCAGACCGATCTCGGTGCGGCACGCATCCAGGACGTGACCGTGGCGCGCTTCTCGTGTGGCCACTGTCCGCCGCTCGAGCGACCCCAGGCATTTACCGCGCGGCTGGCGTCATTTCTCGACGCCGCGGTCCCCGCGCGTCACGTGGTCTCGTAGCTGCCCGCCTTGATCGCCTTCTTGATCTTGCGTTTCAGCAGGTCGCGCTTGATCGGGCCCATACGGTCGAGGAACACCACCCCGTCGAGATGGTCCATCTCGTGCTGGACGATGCGCGCCTCCAGGTCCTCCAACTCGGTCTCGACGACCGCACCATGGAGGTCTTGATAGCACAGGGTGATGCGCTCGGCCCGTTCCACCTCACCGTAGAACTCGGGGACCGACAGACACCCCTCCTCGCCGAGGGCGGCGCCGTCGCGGAACAAGATCTCTGGGTTGACCACTACCCGTAAGTTGCGCTGCTCCTCGTCGGTGGAACGCGGATCATAGACCAGAAGGCGGATGAAGTGGCCAACCTGTGCCGCAGCCAGGCCGAGCCCGGGCGCCGCGTACATGGTCTCCCCTATGTCCGCGACGAGCCGAGCGAGGGCGTCACCGAACACCGTCACGGGCGCCGAAACCTGCCTGAGGCGTGGGTCCGGGTAGTGGAGAATGGGGAGAGTCGCCATACAATCGTTCCTTACCCGAATGGAATGTAGTCAACGGGTTGTGGGTGAGCAACGGGCAATGCCACCGACGCTCAGACGCTCCCACACGGCGACGCAGGTCATGACACGTTCGCCGTCTTTCATCTAAGGAAGGCAGGAAGGGGGGAGGGGAACGAGGGGCTGGGGCCACGATTCCTGGATTCCTGTCCCTTTCCTGCCGTCCTTAGAGGGGCTGCCAGTTGCTGCCTCGTTCCGGGGTGTTGCGTTCGCCGCAATCTCCCGCGGCGTGACGTTGACGGTGGCTACGGCGGACCCCTAGCTTCCCGCGCCATGGAGCACATGGACCATGGGCTGCACGTCGTCCTCGTGGCGCCGGAGATTCCGCCCAACACCGGCAGTATCGCTCGGCTCTGTGCCGGGACCGATACTGAGCTGCACCTGGTGGAGCCCCTGGGCTTCTCCCTGGAAGATCGATATCTGCGGCGCGCGGGTCTCGACTACTGGCCACACGTGCGGCTCCACGTCCACCCTGATCTGGCTTCGGTCTTCGTGACTTACCCGGCCGGGCGATTCTTCTACGCCACCAAGAAGACCGCGCGGCTGCACTCGGAAGTTGCCTTTCAGCGCGGCGACTTCCTGGTCTTCGGGTGTGAGACCAAGGGGCTCCCCGAGGACCTGCTGGCGGCCAACGCGGCCGCCACCATCCGGCTCCCGCAGAACGACAAAATCCGCTCCCAGAACCTGGCCAACGCCGTCTCTGCCATCCTGTACGAGGCGATTCGCCAGATTAGCGTTTAGCGATTAGCTTGAAAGGACAGCTTCGCTGGCCATCCTCTTGAAAGCTGGCCCCTGGCCCCTGGCCCCTGGCCCCTGGCCCCTGGCCCCTGCTACTCCCCCGTCACCACCATCCAGGAGGTGAGTGCCCAGGCGTTGTCCTCGCGCCGCCGGGCCGAGACGGTGATGCGGTTGAAGGAGCGCAACAGCGGGGTGGTGACCTCCGCGCGGAGCCAACCGGTCTGTGGATCGAAGTGGGCGTCCACTCGTCCCAGCTCGGAGACGAAGAGGTTCGTCTGTCCGGCCCAGTATCGCTCCGGATGGGAAAGGCGTATGGCGATCTCACCCACGACCCGGCCCGGTAACCGCCCCGTGGCGGGTTGCCGGCTCTGCCAGGGGAGAGGGGGTTGGCTAACCACTTCCCGCAGCATCTCGATGGTGCCGCGGCTGCCGACCAGCGCGTTGCGCGGGAGCTGGTGGAGGAGGGTCTGGGCGCCGACGCTCCCGCGGTCCTGGGTGAGCTGTACGCGGTAGCCGGCCTCGCCGATGATGGCCTGGGTGTCGGCGGTGTACTCACCGTACGGGAAGGCATAGTAGACCGGCGTGATTCCCAGTCGTGCCTCGATCTGCTGGCGCGCGGTGGCCACGTCCTGGCGCAGGGTCTCCGGCGAAAGCGTCTTCCCGCCACGTCCCACGCCGTGGGCGTGGTGGTGGCCGTGGTTGCCGATCGCGACCCCGGGGCGCGTCGCCAGCTCGCGGAGTTGGTCCCAGGTCATGAAGTCGGGATAGCTCGCCTCCATCGCCCCCGTGTAGACGAACAGGGCGTAGGGATAGCCGTGCTCAGCGAGGATCGGTGCGGCGACGTCGTAGATCGAGCGGTAGGTGTCGTCGAAGGTGATGACCACACTGCGCGGCGGCGGCGCCTGACCCGCCGCCAGCGCCGAGACCAGCTCCTCCAGGGGGATCACCCGGTAGTCGTGGTCGGCGAGCCACGCCATCTGCTCGCGGAAGGCATCCGTGGTGATCGAGGTCGCGGGATACCGGTCCTCACCGACCCGGTGATAGAGGAGGATGGTCGTGTACGGTTGCGCCGCCAGGGGTAAGGGAAGGAGCAGGGCGGTGGCGACCAGGGCGATCAATGCCTGCTTGACCGAGGGTGTCATCGTGCTGCCGAGAAGCCCCACCCCGAGCGGCTGCTGGCGAGCCGCACCGCCGGCGTATCGAGGCGGTCGAGACGGTTCCCGTGGATGATGTCCAGCAACTCCTCCACGTACGCCTCACCGCGTTGCGAGTAACGCACCAGACCGGCGCTCAGGATCGTGCTGTCCAGGGGCGCACCGGCCGCGCGCAGATCCGCGCGCCAGCGCCGCAGTTGGTGATACGCGCGGTGGGTGTTGAGGTTGCGCAGGTAGCTCCGAACGGAATAGGCGACCGACTCGTAGGTGGCGAGGCGATAGTCCGCGACGGGGGCCTCGGCCGGGACCAGTCCGGGGGTTTCGCCGGTGACCCACTGGCCGAACAGGTTGTTGCCCTCCCGCAGGAAGCGGGAGGTTCCCCAACCGGACTCGATCGCCGCCTGGGCCAGGGCGAGGGACGGGGGCAGGGAGTCGACGCGCAGCAGGAGCTCCTCGAACAGCCACGGTGGCACCGGGCCGGTGGCTGGCACGGCGAAACGGCGGGCGAGTCGGTACTCCCGGACCAATGCCGCGAGTCCCTGACGGTGCGCCGCCGTGGCCGTGCCCCGGACAAAGCGCCGCCGGTTCTTTACCAGCCAGGCGCGTTGGTCAGCGACATGGCGATTCTCCTCCTCGACCACCGGGAGGAGGGCGGCCACGAAGCGCTGCTTGCGCTCCACCACGGAGACGATCTCGGGGAGGTCGCGGGGAAACTCTCCCCCGTGCGACGCATGGCTGCCTGTGGCGTCCGTGGCATGATGCGCCAGGGGCACCGGATGGCGCACGAAGTCGCCCGCCCACCGCATCGGGGCACGGGGCGGCGCCAGGGCCGCGGCCACCACGGCCAGGTAGAGGAGGGCGAACGAGACCGCCCTCAGCCGGCGGCGACCGATGGGATCTGGATCGACGACCGGTTGAATTGGTGAGGGATTTCCCGTGTCCGAGTCACTCTGCCCCGCTGCTCGGCCGCGCGGCCATGCGCGTGGCAGGAGTGGGATTCGCCGCCGGGGGCATCGTGAATCGATGTCCATCATTGGAAATAACCGCCTATCTCCTCAGCTCGAAAACACCGGAATGGCGACACGCAAGTGGGGTCATGAAGGCACGAAATGGTGGAAAGCACGAAGAGCCACTGCCAACCATTTCGGGTTTCCTGGTTTCGTGCTTTCGTGTTCCTTCTCTGCGGGCGGGTGGGGTCGGATCGGCAACGGGTGGTGGGCCAAATAAGGGGGCTCATCCCGGTTCGCGCAACACGTAGCCGGCCCCGCGGACCGTATGAATGAGGCGCGGTTCGAATCCCTTGTCGACCTTGTTGCGCAGGTAATTGATGTAGACGTCCACCACGTTGGTGAACGACTCCTCGCTGCCGCCCCAGACGTGCTCCGTCAGACGGGCGCGGGAGAGTACTTTGCCGCGGTTCTGCATGAAATAGTGGAGGAGCGCATACTCCTTGGCCGTGAGCCTGACCTCCTGTCCCGCCCGGGTTACCCGGTGGCTGATGGGATCGAGGTGTAGATCGGCGACCACCAGGGGAGTGGCGGCGGAGGTGCCGGAGCTGCGGCGAATCAGCGCCTGTATCCGGGCGAGGAGCTCTTCGAAGGAGAAGGGCTTGGGAAGATAGTCGTCGGCGCCGGCCGCCAGACCGCGCACCCGGTCTTCCACCTCCCCCCGGGCGGTGAGCATGATCACCGGAATCCGGCTGCCGCGCTCTCGTACCTCCGCCAGCACCGTGAAGCCATCCTTTCTGGGCAGCATGACGTCGAGGATCACCACGTCGAAGTCGCCGTCGGTCGCCTCGAACGAGCCGTTTTCACCGTCGCTCGCCACCACCACCTGGAAGCCCTCCTCCTGAAGGCCGCGGCGGATGAACTCCGAGACCTTGACCTCGTCTTCGATGAGGAGGACGCGCATGGGGTTGGGGGGAGAAGGGGAGAAAAAGACAATTTTACCTCGGATCGGCTGGTCGGTCCTATGGCGCGACACAGCCGAAGGCGACGGTTTAGGGCCGTTTTCCAGGGGCCGACATCGTCCGCCGTCAGGCTGCCGTCCGGAGGACTGATGCCGCCCTTCGGCGTTCGATGCCCAGGACAGGGGTTTAGCGCCGCCAATACTCCGGCAGAAACAGGACCAGCACGGTGTAGATCTCCAGGCGGCCCAGCAGCATACACAGAGAGAGGAGCCACTTGGCCGCCGCGGGCAGGGCGGCGAAGTTTTCCGCCGGCCCGACCTCCCCGAGCCCCGGCCCGACATTGCCCATGCAGGTGACGACCGCCGTCGACGCGGTGACCAGATCGAGCCCCTCGCCGGCGAGGCAGAGTGTGGCCACGGCGAACACCACCAGGTAGAGGAAGAAGAAGCCCCAGATGGCGTGGATGATCTCCGGCGCCACCGCCTGGCCCGAGAGGCGCACCCGGGTCACCGCGTGGGGGTGGACCAGGAGGCGGAGCTGCTGGAACCCCTGTTTGAACAGCAGCAGCACCCGGACGTTCTTCATCGCGCCCGACGTCGATCCCGCCATGGCGCCGGTGAACATCATGGTGATCAGGATCGCCTGGATCAGGTAGGGCCACGGCTCGAAGTCGGCGGTGGCGAAGCCGGTGGTGGAGATGATGCTGGCGACCTGGAAGACGCCGAAACGGACCGCCTCTCCCCAGTGGGGATAGACGGTGAGGCGCAGGGTGATGACGGTGATGAGACAGGCGGTGGCCAGGAGCAGGGCGAAGAATTTCAGCTCCGACTCCTGCAGGAGTCGCTGCCACCCTTCGGTGGCGACGCGGAAGTAGATCATGAAGTTGATCCCCCCCACGAGCATGAATACGGTGACCACCCCATCGACGGCCGCCGAGTCGTAGTAGGCCACGCTGGTGTCGTGGGTGGAGAAGCCGCCGGTGGCCATGGTGGCGAAGGAGTGGCACAGGGCATCGAAGGGGCTTACCCCGAGGAGGATCAGGGCCACGGTCTCGCACAGGGTGAACAGCGCGTAGATCCCCCACAGCCGTGCCGCCGTGTCCTTGACCCGCGGCCGGAGCTTGTCCGCCACCGGACCCGAGCTTTCGGCCTTGAAGAGCTGCATTCCACCGACGCCCAATAGGGGCAGGATGGCGATCGAGAGCACGATCATCCCCCCCCCTCCTAGCCACTGGCTAAGGGAGCGCCATAGGAGGATGGGCCGCGCCATCTGGTCGAGGCCGGTGAAGACGCTCGCGCCGGTGGTGGTGAAGCCGCTCATCGCCTCGAAGAAGGCGTCGGTGACGCTCGTGGTGATGCCGGTGAAGAGGTAGGGCAGGGCGCCGAGGGCCGCCGCAAGGCACCAGGTCGACGTCACGATCAGGAACCCCTCCCGGTGCGAGATCTCATGGGCGGCGCGCGGGGTGGTGAGCAGCAGGATCGCGGCGACACCGAACGCGACCCCGCTGGCCAGGCCGAGACCGCGCGCGGTCGGGTCGCCGGTCACCTGCGCATAGGCCCACGGGATCCCCAGGGCGACGCCGAAGAAGGCGGACATCATCCCGAGGATGCGGAAGATGACGGGGAAGGAGATCATGGGGGGAGCGATTAGCTGTTAGCGATTAGCGGTCAGCTCCCTCCCCCTTCGGGAGAGGGTTGGGGTGGGGGCGGCGGGATGGGGAGTTTGCCGGGGACATCGCCGGGCAGGGTAGTGGGGATCAGCACCCTCCCCCTGCCCCCCTCCCGGGGGGAGAGGGGCGGTGGCCTCCGTGTCCCCCGCGCTACCAGGCCGTTGGTTTCAGGGAGAGGGTCTTCTCGACCTTCTTCAGGGCCTTCTTCAGGGCGATGATGACCACGCGATCCTCCAGCTCCACCACGTCGTCGCCGCCCGGGATGCGCGACTCGCCGTCGTGGATGATCGCGGCCAGGATCGCGTCCTCCGGGAAGTCGATCTTCGCCAGGGGGCGACCGACGATGTCGGAGCCTTGCAGGGCCACCGCCTCGATGATCTCCGCCTGATCCTCCACGAGCTGATCCACCGCCAGGACCCGCCCCTTGCGCAGGAAGCGTTGCACGGCCCCGACCGTGGACAGGCGCGGGCTCAGGGCCGCATCGATCCCCAGAGATGGCGCCAGGGGTACGTATTCGGAGCGGTTCAGCAGGCACATGACCTTGGCCGCCCCCATCCGCTTGGCCAGCAGGCAGGCGAGCATGTTGTCCTCCTCGTCGTCGCTCACCGCCAGGAAGAGGTCGCAGCTCCCCACGTTCTCCTCGCGCATGAGGTCCACGTCCGTAATTTGCCCGCGCAGGACGATGGCGCGGTGTAGCTCCTCGGAGAGGAAGGCGCACCGTTCCTCGTCCGGCTCGATGATCTTCACCGTGAGGTTGCGTCCTTGGAGGTGGCGTGCCACGGCCAGGCCGATCTGGCCCCCGCCGACGATCACCACGTTGGAGATGGCCGCCCCGGCGATCCCCACCTCCGGCAGCCGTGCGCGCAGGTCATCGGGACGACCCATGAGGTAGATCTGGTCCCCGGCCTGGACCCGGTCCGCGCCGCGCGGGATGATGACCCGCCCCTTGCGCAGGATCGCCCCCACCAGCACGCGGTGCTCGTCGCTGGGCGTGAAGCTCTTTTTCAGCGGTTGCCCCACGAGGGGCGAGCCCTCCGCCACCTGGCAGGCGGCGAGCCGCAAGGCACCATCGCCGAACTCCAGGACGTCGGTGACCCCCGGCAGGTCGATGAGCCGCTGGAGCCGCGCGGCCGCCTCCATCTCCGGATGGATGACCAGGTCGATCCCGGTCGCGGGGCCGGAGAGGAAATCGCCCATCGCCGCGTACCCGACCTCGCGGATCCGGGCGATCTTGTGGGGGATGTGGAACTGCTGCTCCGCCACCATGCAGGCGACCATGTTGACCTCGTCCACGTTGGTCACGGCGACGAGGAGATCCGCGTCGGTGGCCCCGGCCTCGGCGAGCACCGCGGGCACGCTGCACTTGCCCACGACGGTCTGGATGTCAAGGAGCTCCGCCGAGCGGGCCAGTCGCTCCTCGTTTTGGTCGATGAGCGCGACCGAGTGGCCCTCCTTGGCCAGCCAGCGGGCAATGTTGAAGCCGACCTCGCCGGCTCCGGCAACGATGATGCGCATGGTGTGGGAGCGGTTAGGGGTTAGCGATGAATGGCGGGCCGTCCGCCCGTAGGAGCCGAATCCCTTCGGCGACCGGGCCCGTAGGGCCCGCCGCCGGTCTGCGTGCGGACACGCACAGGCAGGCGCCGCTGGCGCGGGTCGCCGGTGCAACCGGCTCCTACCCTTCTCGATGACTCGGACGAGGACACGGTCAGGAGATGCGGGTTACACGCGGACAATGTCGACGGCGAGGATCTGCCGCTGCGAAGCGTCGCGGATGGTGATCCGAAGATCGGTGAGGTGCAACTCCTCGCCGCTGCGTGGGATGCGGTGCAACTGCTCCAGGACAAACCCCGCCACCGTCTCCGACTGGCGGCTCTCCAGGCAGATTCCCGTGGCGTCCTCCAGTTCGTCGAGGGTCACCCGCGCCGGCACCCGCCAGCCGCCGTCCGGCAGCGGCGTGAGCGAGTGGCCCTGCTCGGCGTCGTGCTCGTCGGTGATCTCGCCCACCAGCTCCTCGATCACATCCTCCGCGGTCACGATACCGGTCGCCCCTCCGTACTCGTCGACCACCACCGCCATATGTCCTTGGCGCTCGCGCAGCAGCTCCAGGAGGGTCTCGGCGGTCATCGTCTCGGGGACGTAGAGGGGCGCGTGAGCCAGATCACCGACCCGCCGCTGGTCGGGTTTCGTCGCCAGGAGGTCGAAGGCGTGGAGGATGCCGACGATGTTGTAGATGCGGTGCTGGAAGACCGGGATGCGGGAGAAGCGGGCGCGGTTCACCGTCTGGATTGCCTCGTCGAGGGTCTGGTTGGCTTCCAGCGCGACCACGTCGACGATCGGCACCATGATCTGGCTCACCCCGGTCTCCTTGAGATCGAAGATGCGATCGATGATCGCTTCCTCCTCCGCGTCCACCTCCTCGGTGCGGAATCGGTCCAGCTCGCGCAGGTAGTGCAGCTCGTCGCGCGTCACGTACGGGACCGCGAGCGCGGTCGTGCCGCCGTAAGAGAGCAGTCGTTCTGCGAGTCGCGTGCCCGGCGTCAGGAAAGACCACAGCGGGGCCATGACGCGCGCGAAGCGCGGTAGCTCGCGCACCGCCTCCCGGCCGTTGCTGCGACGACTCCACGCCTCCAGCAATGCCACGAGAATCGCCAGCGGGAGGAGCAATGCACCGCGTGTGGCGGGATTAAGGTGGGGAGGAAGGGTCCGGGCACCCAGGGTGAGCACCCCTGCCAACAAGAGAAGCTGCGTGAGCCGTAATGCCCACTCCAGTCCAGTCGGCTCCTTTAATGCGGCGACCATGGGGACCAACTCCAGCCGTTCACCGGCGGCATGTTGCAGGTCGATCTTGTTCACCGCAGCCAGATGGCGATCGAGGCGGCCGACCGCGACGATCAAGCCGATGCCGATGCCGACGACGAACAGCAGCGCAGTGGCACCCATGGCTATGCTCGCTCCGCGGTGACCGGCACACGAACCTCCAGCGTGCGGATTCGCAGTCCGTCGATAACGGTCACCTTCAATACGTGGCCGTCGACCTCCACGGTCTCGCCGACCTCCGGGAAGTGGTCGAGGGAGGTCACCACGAAACCGCCAATGGTCTCGAATCCTTCCCCGCCAATGTGTGTGCCGAAGGTCTCGTTGAACACCTCCGGCGGCGTCATCGCCGGAACCTGGAATACGCTCTCACTCAGCTCGACGATGGCCTCGTCCGGCTCACTGTCCCCGACCTCGCCCACAAGCTCGCGCAGGATGTCCTCCATGCAGACCAGGCCGGCGGTGCTACCGTGCTCATCGACCGCGATGGCAATGTGGACGTGAGTTGCCTGAAAATCGCGGAGAAGGTCGCTGATCTTCTGGGTCTCGGGTACGAAGAGCGGTTTCTGCATCAGGACGGCGAGGGGTGGCATCTCCCCGCCGTGGCGGGCCGCAAGGACGTCCTTCGCGTAGATGATGCCCGCCACGTGGTCAAGGTCCCCGTGGATCACCGGGACCCGCGAATAGCGCCCCTCCAGCAAGTTTTCCACCACGGCGTCCGCCGGGGTCGACGCCTCCAAGGCGAAGACGTCGGGCCGGGGCGTCATTACCTCACGGACGCTGGTTTCGCCGAAGTCGTAGAAGTTCTCCAGGAGTTCGCGGATGGTCTGATCGGACTCCTCGTCGCCGTCGCTCTCCAGGGGCGCGCCCGCCACTCCCTCCGCCGTGCGCGGGCTGCGGTGGGGCAAGATGGTCGCCGTGGCGCGGATAAGCGCGATCAGTGGGTGCAGGCAACGATTACCGCGAGTGTGGATCGCCTGGCGCCATATCTCAGGAAGCATCACCGCCAGCCAGCGGGGTAGGAGATCCCGGCATAGGAGAATTGCCAGAAGCGCGACGGCCGCGGTGAGGGGCCGTTTCTCGCCCCCGAGGAGCCCTGCGGCGCCGAGCCCGAAGATCACGCCTACGGCCACCGCCACCAGCTCGACGGCGCGCGCGACCGCCGCCGTCAGCCGATCCGCCGCCCCGTCCTCTCCCCGGCTCTCGCGGGGGCGACATCGCCCGTGCAGATTGGTTGCGGCCACCAAGAGGAGGCTGGCGAGGAAGAATATGGGTAACCCCGCAGGGTCAGGGTCCAAGCCGGTTGCCTTCTGCGATTGACGATGGTTGGCCTCCCCTGTCGGTGAGGTTGATCAAAACTTAACAGGGGGCAAAGATGCGAACAACTGCCCCGTCTCGCTCATGATCGCGCGCTGCCTTCGGCACGAGCTCTGCCTGCTGCGCGCCGCCGTGGGAGAGCCGCGCCGTCAGCGCGCATCGGCGGTCTGGCTCGGGTCTTGGAAAGACCATCGGTTCACTATACCTTTCCCCGCTGCATCTCCACGGCACCGGAGGCGGCCCACGGCTGACGCGCATCCAGCGCCGATTTCGCGGTCCCCCGGGGGGATGAATCGACGTGACACCCGAAAAACCCGACGCCTGTCTGGGCCTCGCCCGTCTGCTTGAGCTCTCGGACGAGGACATCGTCGCGGCCATGGGCGAGGTGCAAGGCTACCTCGACATCACCCCGGGCGACTTCCGGGAGATCTACCACTTCGCGTACGGCCACGCGGTGAGCCGCCTCACCAATCGCGTGCTCGCGCGGGAGATCATGACCCGCGACGTGATCGCGGTGGCGGCGGATGCGAGCCTGCCCGAGGTGGCGGCGGTCATGGCGCGCCACGGGGTCTCCGGCCTGCCGGTGATCGACGCCGAGCGGCGCGTGGTCGGCGTGATCTCGGAGAAGGACTTCCTGTCGAGTATGGGGGCGAGAAAAAGTGGCTCGTTCATGGAGGTGGTGGCCAACTGCCTGGAGAGCAAGGGCGGTGTGGCGTTGCCCATTCCGCAGGAGCGTGCGGCCGAGGTGATGACCACCCCGCCGATCACGGCGGGCGAGGAGGCGCGACTGTGTGAGCTCACCACGCTGCTGGGGCAGAAGGGCAGGATCAATCGGGTGCCGATCGTGGACGGCGACGGGCGGCTGGTCGGGATCGTCACGCGCGCCGACATCGTGCACGGCCTCTTCCCGGCGGCGTAGCGGGTAGCCCCGCGGCGCGCGCCGTGGGGGTGAGGAGCGAGGATGGAGTATTTCAAGAAGATGCGCGGTACCACGAGCAGCCCGCCGCGGGTCTCCCTGACGGAGATCGCCTGGTCGTGGGCCGGCGGCTTCCTGGGGATCGCCGCGGTCGCGACGGCGCACTACAACCTCCTCGCGGGCACCGACTTCGTCATGATCATCGGCTCATTCGGGGCATCCGCGGTACTGATCTATGGTGCCGTCCGCAGCCCTCTCGCCCAGCCGCGTAACCTGGTGGGCGGCCACGTGATCTCCGCGGTGATCGGCGTCGCCACCTACCAGCTCCTGCACGGCGAGATGTGGCTCGCGTCGGCAGTGGCTGTGGCGACAGCCATCGCGGTCATGCACGCCTCGCGGACCTTGCACCCGCCGGGCGGCGCCACCGCCCTCATCGCCGTCATCGGTAGCGACAACGTGCACCACCTCGGCTTCCTCTACGCGGTGATCCCGGTGGGGCTGGGGGCCGCGATCATGCTATTGGTCGCGCTGCTGGTGAACAATATCCCCGCCACCCGCCGTTACCCTGAGTTCTGGTGGTAAGACGTCTAGCGCGTGACTCCGTGGGTTGAGGGGAACTCGCTGTCGGCCGCGGTGCGGGCAGGCAAGGTCTTCGCTCCGCTAACGAAACGGCGGCCACGACCGAACAGCCAGGGAGGCGGATTGGCCCGTTTTCGTCTCCCTCGTGGTTCTCGTGGACACGGTAAAGTTCTGGAAAAAAGACCGCCTCGGGTTGTTCATGATCACCGCCTCGTTGGCAGTGATCATGCTGATCTGCGGCCTCCTCTTGGCGGATTACCGCATCTCACGGGAGACGCACATCCGGCAAGAGGGGACGGCGCTCGTGCGCCTGCTCGCCCAACTGCCGCTTGAGGAGTTGGTGCCGGACGGCGGCCGACGCGGCGTGGTTCACGCATTGGCGTTCGGCCTGCGCGGTACCAGCCTCGCTTATGCGGTCGTCGCGAACGCTGCCGGAACCTCTCTGCTCGTGGTTGCCAGCCCGGGGAGGGTGGTACCTGCCGCAACCATGTCCAACGAGCCGTCCGTGTCGCTAGAGGAGGTGACTCAGGAAGTCGATGGGCAGCCGGTCATGGAGTTCCGGGCGCCGATCTATTCGGGCGGGGAGGTGGTCGCCTACCTGCGTCTCGGTTACCTGGCCCCCACTTTCGGGGTGACTCGTGAGCAGTTGCCGTTCCTCGCCACGATCGCATTGGCGGTTTTTCTGCTGACTCCGAGTTTCTATTTTCTTCTCAAGCACGAGGTTAAACCGCTGCGCAAATTGTGTGCAGAGATGGAGGCAGCCATCGGGTCCGAGCAGGTCCAACAGATCGAGCGCGAAGCCAGCGACGTACTCGACGGCATACTGAATGCATTCACGCGGTTTGTGGAACGGTCTCGGAAACGCATCGAGGACCTCGAGGAGCATCTTGGAGACCTGAACACGTCGTCCAAGTTGATCGGCTACCAGCGGTCCCGAATCGAGACGGTCATGCAGTCCTTGCCCGAAGCGATCTTCGTGCTCGATGAGGTCGGCGTTACCGTATTCGCCAACAACAAGCTCTCCTCGCTGATGGGTATCGATCCCGCACGGGTGCTGGGTAAACGCCCCTCGGAGTGGGACGTGGACGAGGACTTCGTCGTTCACCTGGGAAGGTGCCAGGACAAGGGCTGCCGCGGGTACGTGAACGAGCCGGTGGAGTACTCGCCGACGAGTGCGCCGGAAAAGACCGTCGCGCTGACTGCGTATCCGCTCCCCACACGAAACCGCGACGGAGGCGCCGCCGGCGGAACGGTGGTCGTCTGTCGTGACGTGACCCTCGAGTCGATGGCGAAGAGCGCGCGCGGTGAGTTCGTTGCGCACCTCGCGCACGAGCTGAAGTCGCCGCTGAATGTGTTGCGCATGTATGCCGAGGAGCTGTTGAACGTGGACGACATGGGTGAGGAGTTTCGCATCGAGGCGGTCAATGTGATCTACGATGAGGTCGACCGCCTGTCCACCTTGATCAGCAATCTGCTCAGTCTCACAAAAATTGAGATGGGAAGCCTGAGCATTGACCGGCAGCGGGTGAAGCTGATCGATCTGCTGGAGGACGCGCTGCACACGGTGGCACGCGGCGGTCACGGTGAGGAACTTCAGGTCCGTTTGCGAGTCCCACGCGACGTCAGCCCGGTGGCAGTGGACAAAGACCTGTTACGTGTAGCGATCAATAACCTGCTGACCAACGCCATCAAGTACAACCGTCCTGGGGGTGAGGTCACGCTGTCTGTCGAGGAGTCGGATGACGTGATCCGGATCGCCGTGAAGGACACGGGAGTCGGCATCCAGGAAGCCGATGTTGGTCGGATCTTTGACAAGTTCTTCCGATCAGATGATGTGTCGGTACGAGCGAAGAGCGGCCACGGTCTCGGGTTGCCCTTGGCGCGACAGATCGTCGAGCTGCACCACGGGACGCTTTCCGTCTCCAGCGTCCCCGGTGAAGGAAGCGAATTTGTCATCACGCTGAAGAAAGAGCCTAGTCTGGTGAGACAGGCAATTTGACATGAACCGAGTCCTTATTGTCGATGATGAGCCGCATGTCACACGGGTTCTCCGGCTCCAGCTCGAGCGCGCTGGTTATGTGGTAGCCACCGCGCTCAACGGGGAGGCTGCGCTTGCCGCGATTGAGCAGTCCCGTCCCGACGCGGTGATCACCGATATACAGATGCCACGCCTGACCGGTCGGGAACTCTGCGAGCAAATCGAGGAGCGATTTCCAGGCCGAACGTTCCCGATCCTCCTCCTGACCTCGCGTGCCGAGGTCGAGCACCGGGAGTGGTCACAGACGATGCGAAACGCTGTGTTCTTGGAGAAGCCAGCAAGCATTTCGAGAATTCTCGCCGAGCTCGAGCGCTACTTCACCGCAGCACAACTCTTGAAATACTAGGAAACGGGAACGAGATGGCGATAGTGGACTACGCGTTAGATAGCTACATGGGGCTGCTGCGTCCAGCCATCCCGGCAGGTAGCGTGATGGCGGTGGTCGACACGGATGGCCTACTGGTGTGGTTCGATGGGGCCCGGGACCACGAGTGGATCTCGGCGATGCTGACGCGCCTTGGGCGCAACTACTGGGTCGATAGTGCGTCGAGCGCGGTGGATGTCCAGCGGTGCGTAGTCGCCGATTACGGCACGCTTTACCACCTCGTGCTACGAGACGTGGACGGGAATGTATTCGGTCATCTGACGATCGTGGTCATGCGCGAGGGTGATCCAGAAGACGATCTCCGCGAAGATGTGGTTTTTTGCCGGACCCTGGTTGCTACCGCGGCGTGCATCGGTCGCGAACACGGGCTCAACGTCGAACTAGATGCCATGGCCAACGAGCTCGGCGAGCGCTATGAGGAGCTCAACCTTCTCTACGTCGTCCACGAAAAAGACAAGGCAGGTGGTGGGGTCGACCGTAGATTCGTGGAAATCGTCGAGGACTGCGCCCGTCATATGGGTGTGCCTTGGGTCTCGATAGTCGTGCCCGACCGCAATATCGATTTCCACCATTGCTCCGCAAACGGCGTGCGCAAGGAGTGGCGGGAGACATGGATACGCACCGTACGGGAGGTGACGGCATGTTTGGCGACTCGCAGGCACGGAGTTGTCGTCAATGGTGGAGAACGGCAGCCCGGGATCGAGGCCGTCCGCAATCTGTCGTGTAAGTTTATTGCTACCCCGATCTTCGATGATCTCGGGGAGGTGTGTGGTGCGGTCTGTGTTGGCAAGCAGTTGGAGACAGAAGACTTTCTCAACAGTGACCGGCTTCTCGTTGAGGTGATCGCTCGCAGGGTTGCTGAAGCACTCGCGGAGACGTTTGATACCCTCACCGGTCTGTTAACGAGGCAGGGGTTTGAGCTTTCCGTCGCCCAGGTCGTGGATGTCGCCAGCGAAGCGACCGCAGACACTTGCTTGATCTATCTAGGGATCGATCAAACGAGTCTTGCCGCGGGCAAGAAGAGTCCGGCCACCGGGGCCGTCCTCTTGAAGGAGATCGCTCAGACGATCCGCGGGAATCTGCGCGATGTCGACCGGGTCGGGCGGGTCCGTGACTTCGCGTTTGCGGCCCTGCTCAAGCAGTGCCCGCTAAAGCGCGCCTCCGGCGTCGCGGAGAAACTGAAGAACGCGATCAACCAGCACGAATTCGTTGTGGAGGGCGTCCGGTTCGACGTCAGTCTAGCCATCGGCATCGCCGCCCTGAAATGGGGTACGGGTGGCATAGAAGCGTTGCTGCGTAGCGCCGAGTTGGCTGCGGAGCTCGCCGAGGAACGGGGTGGATCCAGGATACTGGCATACGATCCGGAGGACAGCGAAATTCAACGCCGGGAGGCGGCCGCTGAGTCCGTCAATCTAGTCCGGCGAGCGCTGCGTGAGGATCGTTTCGAGCTATGGGCACAACTGATCGTGGGCCTTGACCATGACCCGCCGGAGCGCCATTTGGAGGTCTTGTTGCGCCTGCGCGATGACGATGGACGGCTGCTCCCCCCAGGACAGTTCCTGCCGGCCGCGGAGATCTATCATCTTATGCCGGCGATTGATCGATGGGTCATCAAGAATGCGTTGGCGGTGCTTGAGAAGTACCTGGCGAGGTTCCCCGAGGGACACTTCCACGTTGCCGTGAACCTTTCCGGGCAATCCTTTCGAGATCCCTCGCTGTCCGGTTTCATTGTCGATCAACTCAGCAAGCGCAAGGTCCCTCCTGAGCGGCTCTGCTTCGAGGTGACCGAGACCACGGCGATGGGACAAATGTCCGAGGCACGGGCATTCATGCAGAGCCTGAGAGCGCGTGGCTGCCTGTTTTCCCTCGACGACTTTGGCAGTGGGTTGAGCTCGTTCTCCTACCTGAAAAACCTGCCCGTAGACTTCCTCAAGATCGACATGGAGTTTGTGGCGGAGATCTTGGACGACCCGGCATCCGCGGTAATCGTCGACGCTGTTAACCGGGTGGGCCACTTGATGGGGCTGCAGACCGTAGCAGAGGGCGTCGAGAACGAAGCTGTCATGGGGCGTCTCAGACAGATGGGGATTGACTACGTGCAGGGATACGGTGTCGCTATGCCCCGGCCTCTCGTCGAGGTCTTGGACGAGATATTGCGCGATCACGGTACGAGACAGCCTCGGTCGGTCGATAAGGGCGACCTGGATGCGGTGCAGCGAGCGTAGCGTTCGTTGCCTGTTCCTCCCCGGGCAGCAGCGTTGGCGAGCTTGCCCGTGGCGTGGGCTACCGTTCATCGGGCACGGGGAAGGGAACCCGATGACGGTCCCCATGGCCGCGACCCACCGCGAGCGGGGGGCTGGGTGGAGATAACACATACTCGGATCGGAGTCGTCTCGCGGCTCACTCCCCTCGCCCCGTTGTCCGACGTGGCGGCGCTGGCGGCGCTGGCAGACGCGGTGGAGAGGTGCCGTGCTGCCCGCGAGACCCAGCTCGTCATCGATCTGACCAACGTGCCGGCGCTGAACAGTGCCGCACTGGATGCCTTGTTGGATTCTCAGGAGGCCCTCCTTTCCCAGGGCGGTTGGCTAAAGCTCAGTGCCGTCAGCGAGATTGGCCGCGACATCCTGCGCATCACCGGGGTGGGCGAGTACCTCAGCGTCATCGACCCGACACGCGACGCCTCTACCTGCGGTCCCATCGCAGACCACGGGCAGCACGGCGCCAAGCTGGGGGATCTCCTACGCGCCAAAGGGTTGCTCACCGACGAGCAGATCCACGAGGCCATGGCGCTCCAGGCCGAGCAAGGCAAACGGCTGGGAGAGATCCTTGTCGAGCGCAAATGGATCTCTGAGGGCCAGATGCTGGAGGTGCTTGGGGCGCAGCTAGGCGTGCCGTTCGTGACCTTGCGCCCCGGTGTGTATGACGTCGACGCCGCCAGGTTGCTCAGCAAGGAGGTCGCTGCCCGCCTCGGCGTGTTGCCCCTCTTCAAGGTCCGCGGCGTCGTGTCGCTGGCCACGGCCCAGCCCCAGGCGATCCCGATTCTGGACGAAATCGAGTCGCGGCTCGGCTGCCCGGTGCGGGCCGTCCTCGCCCGGGCCGAGAACATCCGCGAGACCCTTGAGGAGGCATACTCGGGCGACGACTTGTCAGCGGAGCTCATCAGTGACGTCGAGGAGGAGTTTGCCCTTGTCGACGTCAACCTGCCGGAGGACTACTCGGCGATCGATGAGCTCGCCGCGGGTAGTCCGATCATCAACCTGATCAATTCGATCATCCAGCGGGCGGTGCGCGACAGCGCAAGTGACATCCACATCGAGATCTCGCGTACTCGCTCGCGGATCCGCTACCGGATCGATGGCATTCTTTACGAGGTGAAGTCTCCGCGACGGGAGTTGCACCCGGCGCTGATATCGCGGCTGAAGGTCATGGCGAACCTCGACATCGCCGAGCGGCGCCTGCCACAGGATGGGCGCATTCAGGTTCACACCCAGGGGCGGGAGGTCGACCTGCGATTCAGCTCGTTGCCCGGTCTCTACGGCGAGAAGGTTGTGCTGCGGGTACTCGACAAGCGACAGGCGATCCTTGAGATCGACAAGCTGGGGATGAGCGAGCCCAACCTCGCGACCTATCGCGATCTCCTCGGGCGCAGTTACGGGCTGATCCTAGTCACCGGTCCTACGGGCAGCGGTAAGACGACCAGCCTCTACGCCGGCCTCAGCCACCTGAGCAGCATCGAGAGAAACATCGTTACCATCGAGGACCCGGTTGAATACGAGCTCGACATTGTTAACCAGAATGAGGTGCGGAGCCGCATCGGCCTGACGTTCGCGAAGATCCTCAAGCACGTGCTCCGGCAGGACCCGGACATCATCATGGTTGGCGAGATCCGCGAACGGGAGACGGCGGAGATCGCCGTGCACGCAGCGCTGACCGGCCACTTGGTCCTCTCCACCCTGCACACCAACGACAGCGTTGGTGCGGTCACGCGCATGATCGACATGGGGATCGAGCCCTACCTTCTGTCATCAGCGCTGATCGGCGTGATCGCACAGCGGCTGGTCCGGACTGTCTGCCCCGCCTGCCGCACGACCCACCGGGCCCTGCCGGAAGTGGTTTCCCGATACGGCTGGGAGGGACAGGGACCGATACATTTGGCAAAGGGTCGCGGTTGTCCCGAGTGTTACGACTCGGGATACAAGGGACGTCTCGGTATCCAGGAGATCGTGATCAGCGATGCCGAGTTGCAGTCGCTCATCATGAGCAACCCGAGCCGTGACGAGCTGAGCGCCTACCTGCAGCGGCGCGGGATCAAGACCCTGTTCGACGATGGTATGGACCGGGTACGTGCAGGCTTGACGACGATCGAGGAGGTCTCCCGTACGGTCAACATGTAGCGCGTTCGCCCTCGTGTCTACTCCAACCGCGATCCGAGTCCCAGATGGCCCTCGATCTCCGACTCACCGCTGACAAGAAGACCGCTGCCCGCGGGCGGATCGCGCAGCGGTTCGCTGACCGGTCGGCCCTGCGGATGGGCAGCCGGCGGGTGACCGCACGGGAACGAGACTCCTTCACCGAGCAGCTCGCGCTCCTTCTGGAGACCGGCACAGCGCTACATGGAGCATTATCGATCTTGCAGCACCAGGTGGACAACCCCACGTGGCGCACGGTCCTTGGTCAAGTTCAGGAGGATATCGTGGCGGGTCAGTCCTTCTCCCAAGCCCTGACGCAGCATCCGAACGTCTTCTCCGTGACTTATGTAAAACTCGTCGCGGCGTCAGAAGGGGGGGGCTTTCTACCCGAGGTTCTCAACGAGCTGGTGGCGATGGGGGAGAAACGGGATGAGCTGCAACGGAAGGTGGTGAGCGCCTTCTCCTACCCGGCTTTCCTGGCGGTTTTTTCGCTCACGGTGGTGGTCTTCGTCCTGGCGGTCGTATTTCCGAAATTTGCCGAGATGTTCGGCGCAATCCGGAGCGAATTGCCGGCCACGACAGTGGCACTGATGGCCGCCAGCGATGTGGTGCGCCACCATTGGATACTGCTACTGGTCCTTTGTGCGGGGATCTGCGGCGGTTTGGGTTACTGGTGGGGCACGGCCGTTGGTCGCATCACCATGGATCGCCTGAAGCTAGCCGCACCGTGGGTCGGAGCGATCTTCGTGCGCCTCTACCTCAGCCAATCCCTGCGCGTGTTGAGCCTCTCCCTGAGCCACGGCGTGCCCATGGTGGATGCCTTGATCGCCTGCCGAGACGTCGTGCGCAACACCGTCTTCCAACGGTTTCTCCAGGAGGTGGAGCGAGGTGTCCGCGAGGGCCGGGGGCTCAGCGTCGGATTCCAGGAGGCCGGATTCATCCCTTCCCTGGCACGTCAGATGGTGTCCACCGGCGAGGAGACCGGCAATCTGCCGAAGATCATGGAGCGGGTCGCTGCCTACTACGAGTCGGAACTCAAACGACGGCTGGAGACCTTCGCCCGCCTGGCCGAGCCGGCAATGTTGTTGGTGATGGGGGTGGTGGTAGGGGTTGTCGTGAGCTCCCTGATCCTCCCCATCTTGAAGCTCTCACGGGCAGTCTCGTAGCGGGAAAAAACGTACCGCGTCGCGCTTCCCCCATGCGGTCCGGCGAGACGCGCGGCGGCATCTTTGTCTTACCGTTCTCCGGGTTCGCCTTGGTATGGCTACGGGCTGTGCATTCGCAGTTAATACGTTGTAGGCGCTGGCGAACCTGCGGCTGCCAATGTATGTCATATGGGACATTTGCGGCTAATGGCGCGCCGCGCTTCGCCGACAAGGAAGACGCAACCCGTGTCTGAGTGATGTTTATTGGAGGGTGGGTCGTTATGAACACACCAAGGAAGTCGGAACAGGGATTCACCCTCGTCGAGCTGCTGATCGTAGTCATCATCCTCGCGATCATGTCGGCGATCGCGATTCCGCAGTTCAGCTCGTCCACGGAGGATGCCAAAGCTTCCAGCCTGGAGACCAACCTCCACGGGCTGCGCGCCGCGGTGGAGCTCTATTACCACCAGCACAACAACCGCTATCCCGGCGTGTACGCGGAGACTGACGGCACCACTGCCACGGCGACTGCCGCCGCAGCGCAGGCCGCCTTCATCGCGCAGCTCACCCGCTACACGGATCGCAATGGCAAGGTGGCAGGCGTGAAGGACGCCACCTACAAGTACGGCCCCTATATCAAGAAGGCGACACTGCCCAAGAACCCGTTCCTCGACGGTGCCGCCGGCGTCGGAGTGTTGGCAGACATCGCGCAGAACGACATCACCGCCGCCATCACCGTCGACGGCACCACGGGTTGGAAGTTCTACACCAAGACCGGCCGAGTGGTCGCCAACGACAACACCACCCTGTCCGACGGCACCAGCACCAAGGACATGTAGATGGCTCAGGCCTAGTCGCGTGATGGCGCCATGCCCTCCACCCGTGCCTCTGTCTCCGGGGGGCGCTTCGAGAGTGGTCTGACCCTCACCGAGGTTCTGGTCGCGGCTACCATCCTGGGCATCGTGGCGGTGGCGGCGGTTCCCGATTTCTCGTCGCTGGACGAGCAGCGGCTGGAACGTGCCGCCGTGGAGGTGGCCGATGCCATCCGCTTCGCGCGCAGCGAGGCGCTCCGCACGGCCACCGCCCACGGAGTGCACGGAGAGGTGGCGCAACAGCGGGTGCGGGTCTTCCGGCTGGTCGACACCGGCGGTACTTCAACGCCCGACTACACCGTGCGTAGCCCGGTGGACAAGAAGCTCTACCACCTGCAGTTGGACGCCCTCCCCCTGAGGATGACATTGACGGCGGTGGACTTCTCGTACACCGGCGTGGGGCCTCAGGAGTACCTCGGCTTCGACCCCACAGGAGAGCCGGCCTTCGAGATCTCCGGGGTCCAGCGGCGGCTCACCGCCGGTACCATCACCCTCAGCTATGGGGGCCACCAGCGCCTGGTACGGGTCGCCGCCGTCACCGGGCGGGTGACCATCGAATGAGCGCTACCGTCCCCGAGAGACTACACGAGCGCGGGTTCTCCTATGTCGAGGTACTCGTGGCAACCGTCCTCCTGACGGTGGGGCTCGCCCCTGCGCTGGAGTCATTGCGGGAAGGCGTCGTGGGCGGCGAGATCCATGCCGCGTTGACGGCGGACCACTACCACCTCACCGCCAAGATGGAGGAGATTCTAGCCCAGCCCTTCGGGGCCCTGGAGGCGGCCGCCACTGCGGCCGGCAGTCCCACCGTCCCCACCACCTATTCGGACACGGCAGGAGATGTCAGCCGGCGACTGGTCTACGTGGCCGGATACGATGGAGACGACGCGGACGGCGATGGACATCCCTTCACCGGCGCCGACGACGGGCTGCTGTGGGTGAAGGTGGAGATCGAGAACACGACCTTCGCCGTGGCGTCTCTCACCAGCCGGTAGTATCCATGGATAGGCGAGCGGAAGCGAAGCCATCGTCTTGGGAACATGGCTTTACTCTCATCGAGGTCCTGATCACGGTGGCCATTGCCGCGATCCTTATCGCCGGCCTCGGTGGGGTGGTAGGACAGGCCCTGCACGCCGGCGATGTGGTGCGGGAACAAAACGACGTTGCCGAGGAGGCCGCGTTCGCCATGGAGCGCATCGTGCGGTCGGTGAGCCGCAGCCAGCGGTTGTTACTTCCGCTCGCTGAAAACCCCGTCACGCCCTGGAGTGAATCGGTGCGGGAGGTGCTGGCGATTACCCTGGACCGGGCGCTGGACCGCGACGGCGACGGCTTTGCGGACGCCGACAACGACAAAGACGGTGCCGTTGACGAGGACGTGCCCGACGATACGGGCAACGATGGCCAGGCCGGGATCGTCGGGGTCGACGACGATGGTGACGGCGTCGTCGACGACGGTGGAAACACCGACGACGATGAAGACGGGATCACCGGCGAGGACGGCCTGACTGGTGCCGACGACGACGGGGACGGCGCCGTCGACGAGGATCCAGGAGCGGACGCGAACGGTGACGGTAGCCCCGGCGCGGCGGGGACCGACGACGATGGGGACGGTCTCACGGATGAGGGCCACGTCTTCGACGACGACGAGGATGGCCGCAACGACGAGGACTGGCTCGATCCCGTCGTGTACTTCCTGAGCGGCTCCACCCTCGTGGAGCGCATGCCCAATCCCAACCCGGTAGACGGCAACGACTACACGGAGTCCACGGTCGCGGAAGACGTCACGCTGTTTCGTGTCGAGCGCATTCCCCAAGGCGGCGACCGCGCGCTGCGGGTGGATCTCACCCTGGAGCTCACCACGCCCGGCAGCGAGCCCTACACCATCCACACCCAGGTGCGCGTCGGGGGCGCATTGTGAGATCGGGTTACCACCTCGGTGGGACTGCCCCTCCCACGGGGAGGGGGTCGAGCGGAGTGCGTGTGGAGCGAGCAGTCGGGCGCGTGTGCGGCCGGTCAGTAGGCATTGCCTATCGTTCCCACTACACACCTCCCCTGGACGGGGGACGGACTGGCCACGGAGATCACCGGCGCGGCTTTGTGCTCCTGACCGTGGTGCTGGCCCTGGTGCTGGTGGCGGCTGTCGCCCTCCTCATCGGTCGCCAGGGTGCCCTCGGCGCCAGCATGGCGGCGGGTACTGCCGAGGGCGACGAGGCCCGCTATGTGGCGGAGGCGGGGTTGCAGCACGCGATTTGGCAGGTCCAGAACAGCAACTGCGGCGGATTCACCGACCTTTCACCCGCGTCATTCGGCCTCCACACCTACAGTGCGACCGTCACACCCCAGGTGAACGGAGGTGCGATCACCACCTATAGCGCGCTCACGGACCAGGACACCTGGGTCCAGGAGTCTTCCCCCATGACACCCCACGGGGGAGATTCGGAGGTGCAGGTGAAGAATGCGGTGGGCGACAACACGCGCGCCCTGTACCACTTCGACCTGTCGGGCATGCCGGTGGGCGCCCACGTGATCTCCGCGACGGCCTGGTTCTATCTCACCACCAACGACGACCAGGGCCCGGTCAACGTCCACCGGGCGAACCGCAACTGGGCAGAAGGCACCGCCACTTGGGATACCGTCGGCGGCAGCTACGATCCCACCGTCCTGGGAGGTATTCCCGGCCAGTCGACGAAACCGGCATGGGTCGCGGTACCGCTCACCGGCATGACCCAGGCGTGGGTCAGCGGGGCTTCCCCGAACTACGGAGTGATGTTGGTGGCCGCCTCCGGTGGCATCGTCTCGACGTACACGAGCCAGGAGTGGACGTCCGCCTCACAGCGACCGTGGTTGCAGGTGGTGGTCTCGGACGCGCCGGGGCCGATTCGGGTCACCATCAGTGCCACGGGCACCCTCGTCGATGGGATCAGTCGCACCGTGGTTCGGCAAGACGTCGGCGCACTGCAACCACCGAGCACCATGGTCCTGGAGCCATCGGCCGACACCTATCTCCGGCTCAGCAATGTCGACGACAACTACGGTCTCGACACCGTCCTGGCGACCGATTCTGAGACCGGTGGCGGCAATTCCATGCGTACTCTGATCCGGTTCGATCTCTCCGCCATCCCCAGGGGCGCGGTGGTCGAGTCGGCCACCCTGGAGCTGTACCTGTTCAACAGTAGCGGCAGTCAGACGGACGTGGTGGAGGCCTTCCCCCTCCTTCATGACTGGGTCGAAGGCACCGGCGGAGCCAACGCCGGCGCCTCCTGGGATCTCTACGACGGGGTGACGCCGTGGGCGACGCCCGGTGGCGACCATCTGCCCGACGCCGTGGCCGCGTTCACCGCGGCGGCACCGGGCTGGAAGAGCATGGACCTGGCTACCGTGGCACAGGAATGGGTCGACGGGACCTTGCCCAATTACGGGCTGGTCCTCGCCTCTCCCCTCAGTAGCGGCAACAACGAGAAGCACTACTACAGCCGCGAGTACCTCGATTCCACCCTGCGGCCGAAACTCACCGTCGTGTACACCTGCGAGTGCGGTCAGGACTGCGCCGGCGGCGGCACGCCGCTGCGTTATTACCGCGATGAGCTAACCCGCCAGAGCTGTGATCCCGCGATCGACTATGCGGGGAGCGACGGCGCCCTCGACTGGACGTTGTGGGCGTGGCAGGAGATCGGTGGCGACGACGATCCGTGTAATGGAAACGTGCAGGTGGCGGAGGATGGAGGGCTCCTCGAGCCGGGCAACTTCAGGATCTGGATCAACGATCCAAACGGTCGTGTGATGCGCCGGGTAGACCTCTCGTCGCTGGCCGCGGCCTATCTGAACTTTGACTATCGCCGGGTGGCATTGGGTAGTCCGCCGGACGGTTTGACCGTGGAGGTCTCCTCCGATGGCGGCACCACCTGGGGCACGATGGGCACGATCTGGGGGCCGGGCACCGACGCGGAGTACCGGTCGGCTTGCTACGACATCTCCACTTACCGTGCCGCCGACACCCTCGTCCGCTTCGTTGCCCACGACATGGTCGGTCTCGATAGCATCTACCTGGACAACGTCCAGGTAGATGACTTCATGGGGTGCCACAGCGAGACCTTGTTGGCCACCGCCGACTCCTTCGTGCAAGAGGACACTCCCGACGACACGGCAGGCAGCGACTACCGGCTGGAGCTGTGGGAGGAGGCCGGTAAGCGCAAACGCGTCCTCCTCCAGTTCGACACCACCGCCTACCTACCGGGCACCGTACTACAGAACGCGGTGCTGCGGGTCTACATCGAGAACAACACCGTCGATTCGGACGCCACGCTCTCGGCCTGGCGGCTGACCGAGGGTTGGCTCGGGACCCAGGTCTCCTGGAATGAGCGCAGTGCTGGGCTACCGTGGGCGAGCCCGGGGGGGAGCTATGCTGTGCCGGCGGCGACCAGTGGCGTGATCGGTGTCGGGGTAAGCCACACGTGGTACGAGGTGGATATCACGCCGCTGGTGCAGCAGTGGGTCGACTTCCCGGCTCAGAACTTTGGTGTGCTGTTGAGCATAAACCAGGCCAGAGACGTGCGGTTCCGAAGCCTCGACGACTCCGGCGGGACGTACACACCGGACCTGGTGGTGAGCGTGGAGTGACGACCCTCGGGCCGGGCGTCTCGCTGCCATGGCACGCGTCCCCGGGGCAAGTCGCTCAACGGATGCGTCGCCCGGTGTCTACCGCCGTGAGTGGGTCACCCCCGCCCCGTGCTCCATCACCCCCCTGAAGGACCGACGTCGGTTGGTTGTCCAGCGGTTGGTAAGTTCGGCGGGATCGACTCCGCCGCGTGGTTGCCTTCCTCTGACGCAGCAAACGCCGCGCGAAAGAAGACCGTGACTGCGTGGTGTCGGCTGCGCCGTTGATGCCGATAAGTCCTTATTTCCCGGAGATATTTCGCGGCGTCGGATGGTGATTTGCCCCCCCCCGCGCCTCAGCCTATGATCGCGGACTTAACAAAACGGTTCGGTGTGGGACGCCTCACGGTCGGCGCGGAGGTCGGGCCAATCGGCATCGTGCTGTCTCGTGAGGCGCTGCACATGGTGCAGATGACGCGCGAGAGCTACGGGTTGCGCGTCCTCGCACGTGCCTCGCTCCCCTATCCAGAGGGGCGGGACGGCCTGACCCGTGCTCCGAAGGCATTGCGTCGTGTGGTGCAGGCGGGCACGCGGCAGGGGGGCTTTAGGGGCAGCCGGGTGGTCACGACCCTCCCATCCAAGGACGTCAGATTGATGTTCTGCAACTATGTGGTCAACTCTGGTGAGAGTGACGATGCCGCCGTGGTGCGTTTCCTCGTGGACCGCGTGGAGGGCACCCTCGCCGACTATGTGGTGGATTACCTCCCGGTGCGCGAGGCGGACCACGTTGGAGGCGCTCGCTCTTCCCTGGTGGTGCTGGCGCGCCGCGAAGGGGTGATCGACTACCTGACCACCTTCCGCCGGGCCGGGTACGAGGTGGAGGCCCTGGAGATCGGTCCGGCGGCGGTGCGGCGCCTCGTGGTCGCCATTCGGGCGGACGACGACTACAGCAATGTGCTCGTGGTCAACTTCGGCCGCGCCAAGAGTTACCTGACCGTGCTCTCTGGCCGGCGGCTGCTGTTCGACCGCGAGATCGCCTTCGGCGAGGACAAGCTGCTGCTGCGTCTGGGCAAGGCCCTGGAGATGTCATCGCGATCGGCGGAGAAGCTGGTGCGCACCCACGGCCTCGTATCGGGCGCGGGGCCGCACGGGTTGGCGTGCAGCGCGGCCGAGGAGAATGTCTCGCAAACCCTCGTCGAGATCCTGAAGCCGTCCTTCCTTGAGTGTGTCGACGCGATCCAAAAGGTGCTCCTCTACACCTCGTCGGAGACCCGGGGAAAGCCCATCCAGCAAATCTACCTCCTGGGAAGCATCGCGCACTGGGCGGGCGTGGACCGCTTGCTCGATAGCCTGATCGCGGTGCCGGTCACGGTGCTCGATCCGCTCGCCGCGTTCGCTGCGCCAGGCACCCCGGCGAGCGGCAATGCTGAGGCGAGCCCCCTGATGGCAGTGGCCACCGGCCTCGCCCTGCGTGGGATGGTCGATCATGCGTGAAGTCGACCTGGTTCCCGCCGAGTACCGGATGGTCATGCGCTTCGTCCACCGTGCCAAGATGGTGGCCCTGTGTCTCCTCGTCGCCGCGACGTTGGTGGGTGTCGGGCACAGGTCCCTCAAGTCGGTCGCGGAGCAAGATCGGCGGGCGATCGCTTCGTTGGAGGCGAGGCAGAGCGCCACCACCGAGCAGCGGCAGGAACTGGAAGGGTTGCGGGCGCGACAAGGGCGCCTCGAACGGCGGCTGGCGCTACTCACCGCCATGCGCGGCGGACCGACGGCCGAGAGCATGCTGGCGATTATCGATCATGCGGTCGCCGCCGGCGGCGTGTGGTTCACAAACTGGCGATTTGGCCGCGCCGGTACCGAGGTGGAGCACGATGCCGAGACGGTGCATACCGGCTACTTCGTCGTGCTACCACCGGATGCCGAGCACCCGGAGGCCAAGGAGTGGCGGGTCGAGACCCAAATGGAGATCAGGGGACATGCGCGCGACCACAGTGCCCTATCCAATTTCGTCAACCGCCTTTACGACGGCCCGGAAATTGTCGACGCCAGGGTACTGAATACCTCGGTGCGGCCGTTCGGCGATGGCACGATCGTCGACTTCGATCTGGCCGTCGTGGTCGCCGGCCACGCCGCCTCCCCGGCATTCGCGGCTTCACAGCCGTAGGCCGTACTGCGTAGCGGACCGCAAATGGAGCGTTACCTCATCACCTACCTTCCCCGGCTCGACCCACGCCTGCACCTCGTGGCGTTGCTGGCGCCGTTCATCGTAGTCGTGGCGGCTTCGTGGGTGTACGTCCTCGGCCCCGACTGGCGCGAGGTGGCGAAGCTCCGCGCGTCGCGGGCGATTCTCGCCGAGGTGCTGGACAGCGGAGCGGAGATCACCAACGAGCTCGCGACCACTCGTCAGTCGGTGGCACGCCTGGAAAACCACGTATTTGGCAAGAACATGAACCTCCCGATGAAGCAGCTTGAGGCCCAGATCATCGGGCGGCTCCAGGAGATCTCGTCCCGCAATCACGTTGAGCTCGACGGCGTGCGTCCCGGGGCCAAGAAGCGGTTGCGGATGTTCGTCGAGAGCCCCATCGAGGTCGAGGTGGCCGGAGACTATTTCGATATCGCTCGCTGGCTGCAGGAGCTGAGCGGTGAGTTCGGCTTCATCGTCGTGAAGCAGTACGAGATGCAGCCAATTACCCAAGACACCACGCCAAGGCTGCGCATGAAGATGACCATGGTCTCGTATCGGACCGAGGAAATGTGACATGGCACGCCTGTTATCTACGTTCCTCAGCGCCGCCATTGTCGCCGCCCCGTCCGTCGGGGCGCAGGCCGACGAGGTGGTCGAGTTGCTCCACAATCCGTTCACCCGTCCCGAGCTGCCGTCACTGCCGTCCGCGCACAGCTCGGGCGTGGACGAGGGGCGGCGAGGAGAGAGCCTGGAGCTGCGCGCCACGCTCATCGCGCCCGAGCACGTCATGGCCAACGTCAACGGGGTCATCCTCACGGTCGGTGACGAGGTGGAGGGATTTCGATTGGTGGAGGTCGGTGAGCGTCGCGCCATTCTGGAACGCGACGGGACCAGGGTCGTGGTTAGCCTGGGCGACGAGGAATAGCGGGTGATGCGCACGGGGACGCCATTCCAGACGTGGGCCGGGCGCGCACGCGATGCGAGCCGGGGGCTCGGGCATCTTCTCCTCACGGCGGGATTCGTGGTGCCGATGGCGGTGTTCGGCGCGACGTGGCCGCAGGTCGCTGCTGCCGGCGAAAACATCTCGCTGACGGTGCGTGACACCGCTTTGTCGGAGATCTTCGAGATGTTGGCGCGCAAGGAACGGACCAACATCCTGCTCGCCAAGGGAGTAGGCGGAGAGGTCTCCATCAATCTTTACGACGTACCCATGGAGGTGGCGATCCACTCGGTCGCCCAGGCGGCGGGCTACGTGGTGGAACGGCGCGGCACGAGCTACGTGGTGTTGCGGCCGGAGGATGGCGGCAAGAACCCGGTGAGCGGGATCACGTCGCTGCAGACCTTCCCGGTCCACTACTCCGATCCCGAGACGGTGGTGTCCGTGCTCAGGAACCACCTCTCCCCCTACGGCAAGATCACTACCTTGGCAGCACGCAAGCTGCTGGTGGTGGAGGACCAGCCGGAGTTCTTGGCGCGGATCGAACGGCTCCTCCCCGAGATCGACGCCATGCCGACCCAGGTCTTCATCGAAGGCAAGATCCTGGAGGTCACCCTGAGTGACAGCGAGGCGTTCGGGGTCGACTGGAAGCAACTCCTCACCGTCGACGGCGAGGAGGGATCGTTCGGCACGCGGCTCCTCAGCGACCCGACGTCGGCAGGCCTGTTCGTCAACCTGGTCACGCCCCACCTGCAACTCGCTCTCGACGCGCTACGCAGCACCGGTCGGGTGCGGACCCTGTCAACGCCGCGGCTGCTGGCGCTGGAAAACCAGGAGGCGTCGGTGATCGTCGGCGATCGCCAGGGGTTTCGTGTGACCACCACCATCAACCAGGTGACCACCGAGAGTATCGAGTTCCTGGAGTCGGGGGTCATCCTCAAGGTGACCCCATCGGTCGACAAGACCGGCCGGATCATGATGGCGATCCACCCGGAGGTGAGCACCGGCACCATCAACGATGGCATCCCTGCCCAGACCACCACCGAGGTGACGACCCAGCTCGTTGCCGAGGATGGTCAGACAGTCTTCATCGGTGGCTTGATCAAGAACACACGCAACAAGAGCCGGCGCGGGGTACCGGGGCTGTCACGGATTCCGCTGCTCGGCCGGCTCTTCTCCCGGACCGAGGACATCAGCGTCAAGACCGAGACCGTGGTGATGATTACCCCGCACGTCGTGGCCGAGGGCGAGCGGGAGCTCTACCGGGACGACCTGGCCAAGGTCGACGCGGCGGAGAAAGCGGCGCGGGACGACGCGGCCCGGATTCAGGCACAGCTCCGGTCGCCGGCGTCGCGCGGGCCAAATGGGGATGGTGGCCGGGTGCCGTTGGCGGATGGAGAGGTCGTCCACGATGGCTCGCTTACCGAGGGGTCGGACGGATTCTAGCCCGGAGCGCTCACCACAGATCTGCGGCGGTCGCGCATTAATCCGTCTCTACCGCCTCGCGCCCACTGCCGGTAGCCACGACGGCGAGGGTGCTCTCCGCGGTGAGGGTGCCGCCCATGAGTTCGGCGAGCTGCCGTGAGATCGCCAGCCGCAGGCCGGTGCCGCCGTATCTCTGGGTGGTGGAACCATCCGCCTGGGTGAAGGCGGAGAAGAGTCGTGGCACCACGTCCGCGGGGAGACCGTCCTGGAACGAGGCCTCCAGGGTGAGCCCCTTCATCCCGGCGGGTACTCAAAGGAGGTTCACCACCTCCCGGACGATCTCTCGCAGGTTGAATGGCAGGGCAACGATCTCCAGCTTACCGGCCTCGATCTTAGAGAAGTCGAGGATGTCGTTATGAGCCCGATCACGACGTGGTGGAGGGTGCCCGCGGGGAGGAATCGCGCGATGCACGGCACCCCGACCGTGGCGACGAAGAGCGGGAAGGCCGCCCGCACCGGGGCAAGGGTCGGTGCCCCTCCTGCCGTCACGCTGGCCAACACGATGACTGCGCCGGGGCTCGGCCGCTTATGGGTCGATCTCGGACAGCGATTCGTAGAGGGCATTGACCGCGCAACCGGTCGCCGCCCCCACCAGCCTGGCGGCCTGGCGCGGAGCAAGCGGCTTGTTCTCGACCAATGCCTTCAGCAGGGCAATCTCCGCGTCACCGACCGTGGTCGGCGGTGCGCGGCCCGTGCCGGCGATCACGAGGGTCACCTCGCCCTTCGCCGGGTGGCGCCGGTAGTGGTCGGCGAGCTGCGCCGCATTACCGCTGCGCACCTCTTCGTGGAGCTTGGTGAGCTCGCGGCACACGGTGACGAGCCGCGCCGTGCCGATCGCCGAGCCGATCTCATCGAGGGTATCCGCGAGCCGGTGGGGGCTCTCGAAGCAGACCCACGTCGCTCGCGCCGTCGCCAGCTCGGCGAGCCACTCCCGGCGCGGCGCCCCTCTGCGCGGCACGAAGCCGGTGAAGGTGAAGCGGTCGATGGGCAGCCCCGAGAGCGTGGCGGCGAGGAGGACGGCCGAGGGCCCCGGCACGGCGTGTACGGCGATCCCGGCCGCGCGCGCCGCACGGACCAGCTCGAAGCCGGGGTCGCTGATCAGGGGGCTGCCGGCGTCGCTTACCAGGGCGAGGCGGCGCCCGTCGCTCAGCTCGGCGACCCAGCCGGCGAGTGCCGCCGGCCCGGTGTGGTCGTCGAATCGCGCGCGGGGGCGATCGATGCCCAGGCGGGTGAGGAGACGGCCGGTATGGCGGGTGTCCTCGCACAGGATGCGGTCGCAGGCCGCGAGGGTCTCCTGCGCCCGCGGGCTCATGTCCCCGACGTTGCCGATCGGCGTGGCGACCAGATAGAGGCCGGCGGGGAGCATGGGGAGCGGTTAGCGATTAGCTCTTAGCGCGGGGTGGCGCGGCTGTCCGGTCTCGCGGCTGTTCGCTAACAGCTAATCGCTCATCACGGCGCCATCCGCTCGATGGTGTCGGCGATCAGGATCAGGAAGTCGGCGGGATTGGTGCCGGCGCTCTTCAAGCCGACGGTCTGGTAGAGGTTGATCGCCCGTTCGCCCACGGCGGCGGGACTGAGGAAGCAGCCGCGTAGGTAGTTCTCTACCTGGCGCAGGCCGTTGGGTTGCAGGAACAAGGGGGAACCGGTGATCTGGATGTCCTTGATGCAACCGCTCTGGGTGACGAGGGTGAGGTCCAGCAGCCCCCCCTCGGTGCGTCGCCGGTGGCGCCACACCCGGACGCCGTCCTCCTGCGGCTGATCGCGCATGGCCGCGGCCCGTTCGTCCACCGAGTAGAGCCACCCCTCGTCCGCTAGCCGGGTGTGCAGCTCGGCCGCCGCGTGGCGTTCCGCATCGCTTGGCTCTCCCGGCTCCAGGGTGATGGCGAGGAGCCCCTCGAATTGCCGCCGTAACTCGGTGCGGATCTCCACCTCGTCGGGCGGCCCGTGGCCCTCGTACTCGTGGCGCATGCTGGTCAGCGGGCGGCCGCGGCCGCTGCCGGCGGTGATCCCGAGGGCGTGGTCAACCGTCTCCTGACTGACGTTGACCAGGAGGTTGGCGGTGAACAACAGGACCCCATCCACCAGGGAGGCTACCGACCCGGCGATCTGGTACTGGCCGAGCTGGAGCCGGTTGTACTGCTGGTACTGGGCCGGGACGTTGAGCTTGCGGCAGGTGCGCTGTAGGGGCTGAAGCCAGTCGTTGTAGAGCTGGTCGAGGTTGTTCGGTGGCGGCTCGTCGAGGTTGCACGCGACCGAGTAGAAAATTTGTTGGTTGTCCACGTACAACGCGCCGCCACCGGTGTTGCGACGCCAGACCGGGATCTTGGTCGCCTGGCAATAGTCGAGATCGATGGCCTGCCGCACCTCCTGCTCGGCACCGATGGAGACGAAGGTCTCCAGGGGGAAGTAGATCGCCACGGTGTTGGGCTGGCCGGCGGCGACGCCCTTGGCCAGTGCGGTCGGCAGGGTGAGGCAGTCGGCGGCCGAAAGGCCGCCTTTATCGATGAGACGCCAGGGATTGCTCATGGTGGTGTGGTCGCAGGAGGGCGACAGAGGTGCCCGTAGGGGAGGGCCTTATCCCGTCGCGTGGTTGGAGTGTCCAACGTCGAGGTCCCACTGGGGAACGGGCGGGGTTAACCTCGCGCCGACGATCGAATGCCTGACGGACTACGCCGCGAGCCACGGCGGCATCGGCTGGCCCTCGGCCACCTCTTGCCAGATCGGGGCAAAACGGTCGGCCCCCACGGTCTCGCGTAATCGGCGGATCTGCGCCGCCGCCAGGGTCGCCTGGGGTGACTGGGCCTGACTGAGCAGGCCGAAGGCCTGGAGCAGCCAGCGCAGGGCCGCGGCGGGATTGTCGCGCTGCTCTTCCACCCGGGCGAGCTGGCCGGCGTTGGCGGCCATTCCGACCATGTCGCCGAGGTCGTTGCGGATCTCCATGGCCTGCTGTGCCGCGGCCTCACTGTCATCCAGCGCCCCCTGGGCGAAGTGCAGGGACGCCATCTGCTGGTAGGCCGTGGCGAGGAGCGGTTGGTCGCCGCGCATGCCATACCCTTCGATCGCCTTCGCGACGCGCTCGCGCGCCTTGTCCATCGCCCCGACCTCGCGCAGGGCGCGGGCCGACTGCAGGTACGAGGCGGCCTGGCCGGCCACGTCCTCGGCCCGTTCACGGATGGCGATCGCCTCGTCGAAGTACCGGGTCGCCTGGTTGAATTGCTGCTGGCCGATGGCGATCAGACCGAGTTGGTGGTGGCAGGCCGCCATGCCGTGGGGGTCGGTGAGGCGGGTACGAATCTTCAGGGACCGCTTCTGCCACTCCTCCGCCTCGGCCCACATTTCGCGGTCCTCGTAGGTGCGGGCGATCTGAAAATAGATGCCACCGAGCACCGTCTCGTCTGGTTCGTCGCGGCCCTCTTCCTCGGCCGCGACGCGACGGTGGATCGCCTCCGCCTCCACAGATCGCTTCTGCGAGAGGAGCCAGTTGGCGTGGTTGCCCCAGAGGAAGCGCCACAGATCGCAAATACGCGCATTGTCCGGGTCGCGTGGGTGGCCATCGGTGTTGGAAATCAACCCCAGCCAGTGCTCGCGCAGGCGCGTGGCGTCATGGCTGCGGCCGGTGCGGTTCCACACGGTGAGCAGGATGAAGAGCAGGGGCCGTGCCTCCTCCCACCGTGCGTCGCGCTCGGCGATCTCCAGGGCGCGGCGCAGGTTGCCCTCCTCGACGCCACAGAAGGCGAGGATATCCGGCAGCCGGTCGGCGTCGGGAAGCCCCTGGGTACGCAGGGCGTCCGCGGTGGACGCCCAGTAGCGCAGCGCGTACGCCTCCAGGGCGCGACCGAGATCCCCGTCGCGCTGGGCACCGGAGAGGCCAAGTAGGGTATCGAAGGCGGCGGGCAGGGTGTGAAGGATGTACGGCCGCTCCTCGTCGGGGTAGACCAGTCCGATCTCCCCGGCGGTGACGAGGGCGGCGTGCAGGGCCTCCTCGCTGCGGTCCTGCAGGGCGTGGGCCGGACACTCCTCGCCGGTGGCCATGCCAAGGAAGTTCCCCTCCCAGAAGGTGCCGCGCAGCAGGTCCATGAGGAGGATCGCCAGCCGGCGCGCATCCGGCAACGCGTCGAGACACACGGCGAGCAAGGCACCGACGATTGCCGAGGGGTGGCGGGCCGCGCTGGCCGCCTGATCGACGAGCCGACCGCGGATTCCCACCACCACCTCCGACAGGCGCCGGTGACCGAGGGCAAACGCGGCCATGCGCGTTGCGAGGGGGTGGCCTGCTAGAAGCTCGAGGAGGGCTGTGCGGTCTTCATCGCTACCGGCATCGAAGGCGTGGTAGCTCTCGAAGTGGGTGCAGTAGGCGTGGAGCAGCTCCTGGTGGGCCTCCGCTGCCACGCCGCCGAGCTCGATGAAGCGCGCGCCGACCCCGAGCAGCGGCCCCTCGTTGCGGCGTGAGGTGAACAGCAGACGCACCGGTCCGTCGAGACACGCCGCGAAGAACGCCCGCACCGTGGCGCGCTCCGCCGCGGAGTAGGGGGAGTCGGCGGCGCTCGGGAAACCCTCCACCACCTCGACGTTCTCCACTACCAGGGTCAGGTCGGCGAAGGCGTCGCCGGCGACGATCCGGCCGAGCTTCGGCAACCGCTCGATCCAGTCGCGCGGCGGCCACTCCCGGGTCAGGAGCTCGGCGGGCGGTGCGTGAGGTCCGGCGGTGAGGAACACCTCGAGGTCGTGGGCGAGGACCGCCGGTGACACGCCGCCGTGGAAGCTGAACTCCACCACCGGCGATCCCTCCTGTTCCTGGAACTGGTCGAGCAGGTGGCGCACGAGGGTGGTCTTGCCGATGCCGCCCTCGCCAAACAGGAGGACGTGGCGATCGGTGGCGAGGGCGGCGGCGATCGCCTCCAGCTCGCCCTCCCGTGCCACGAAGGGCGGCGTGAAGGTGGCGGCGATCACACCGCCGTCGGGCGGCTCGGGGGCGAGGTGGCCATCGGTCATGAGACTCCTACGGGCAGAGAGGGTTATCCCACCGTCCCGGACGGGTCGGCGGCTGGCGCGCCAATCCCCGGACGGGCTGCGAGCAGTGCGGATCTTACATTCCCCGCCGGTGCAAGCCACGGGCGAATCGCTCCCCCTCGTTCCCGTTCATGAAAGGTATGGAACGCGGGAAGCTAGGAAGGCACCCGCAAATGTGTTGTTCTCCTGGTTTCCTGGGTTCCCGCGTTGAGTGCGCTCCCGTGAGCCGACGATAGTGCGCGTGGCGGTTCGCTTGTGAGGTCCGCGGAGCCTTGGCTAGACTGGCCAACCTCGGGAATCAAACGGGAGATGCGGTCCGTGCAGTCGTTGGCAGAGCGCCTCGTGGCCGATGAGGAGTACCAGGAGCGGGCCCTTCCCGGGGTGTCGCGCACCTTCGCCCTCACCATCCCGCAGCTCCCACCGCCCCTGTGCCGGGTGGTGATCAACGGTTACCTCCTGTGCCGGCTGGCGGACACCATCGAGGACGACGCGCGCCTCTCCGCGGAGGAGAAGGACCGCTACCACGCGCGCTTCGTCGCCGTGGTGGAGGGGCGCGAGGCGGCGCAGCCGTTTGCCCGCGAGCTGGCCGCCGACCTCGCCCCGGCGGCCCCGGCGGCGGAACGGGAGCTGGTGCGCAACACCGAGCGGGTGATCCGCCTCACCCATAGCTTCAATCCCGTGCAGCGCGGTGCGCTCACCCGGTGCGTGCGCGTGATGGGGGAGGGGATGGCGCGGTTCGAGCACAACGTCAGCCTGGCCGGGCTCGCGGACCTGTCGGAGATGGATCGCTACTGCTACCACGTTGCCGGGTGCGTGGGTGAGATGTTGACCGAGTTGTTCTGCGACTACTCCGCCGAGATTGCCGCCCACCGCCGCACGTTGTTGCCCCTGGCGGTCTCCTTTGGCCAGGGTCTGCAGATGACCAATATCCTCAAGGACGTGTGGGACGATCGGAGCCGCGGCGCTTGCTGGTTGCCGCGCGACGTCTTCGCCCGCGCCGGCGGATGTGTCGACGACCTGGCGCGGGATCGTGGCAGCGCCGCCGCTCGCCAGGCCTATGCGGAGCTCCTCGGGGTGGCCCTCGCCCATTTGAAGAATGCCCTGGCCTACGTCGCCTTGATCCCCCGCCGGGAGCGAGGCATCCGCAAGTTCTGCCTGTGGGCGATCGGCATGGCCCTCCTCACCCTGCGCAAGATCCACCGCCACCCGGCGTTCTCGGCCGGCGACCAGGTGAAGATCTCGCGCCGCAGCGTCCAGGCGACGATCCTCACCACCGAGCTGGTGGCGGGCAACGATTACCTTCTGAGGCTGCTGTTCGCGGCCCTGGTGCGTGGGATGCCGGCGCTCCCCGACCTGCGCGAGAGCTCGGCCGTGCCGACCGGGGTGTGCGATGGCTGAAGGACTGGCGGGCGAGGCAGCCGGCATCTCCGTGGTGGACGCGGATGGGGCGGGCTCTCCGCGGGCGCCGAGGGCGGCGGGACGCGACGTGCGCGCGGCCCTGCAGGCGGCGATCGTCCGGGCACGCGATGCCCTCCTCGCCCTGCAGCATCCCGACGGCTACTGGTGCTTCGAGCTGGAGGCGGACTGCACCATCCCCGCCGAGTACATCCTGCTGATGCACTACATGGACGAGGTCGACCCCGCCCTTCAGGCGAAGCTTGCCGTCTACCTGCGCCGTCACCAGGCCGACCACGGCGGCTGGCCCCTCTATTACGGGGGCGACTTCGACATGAGCTGCACGGTGAAGGCGTACTACGCCCTGAGGCTCGCCGGCGACGATCCCGCCGCGCCGCACATGGCGCGGGCGCGGGAGGCGGTGCTGGCCCGGGGCGGCGCCGCACGCGCCAACGTCTTCACCCTCATCACCCTCGCCCTGTTCGCGCAGGTGCCGCGGCGGGCGGTGCCGTTCATCCCGGTGGAGATCATGCTCCTGCCGCGCTGGTTCCCGTTTCACCTGAGCAAGGTGTCGTACTGGTCGCGCACGGTGATGGTGCCCCTCTTCGTGCTCTGCTCCCTCGGGGCGCGCGCCAAGAACCCGACCGGCATCGGCGTCCGCGAGCTGTTCACCACCCCGCCCGAGGAGGAGCGCCACTACCTCCGCGGCCGCTCCCCCATGAACCGTCTCTTCCTGGCCCTCGACAAGGTCGGGCGTACCCTGGAGCCGTTCATCCCCGGGGGGCTGCGGCGGCGCGCCGTCGCCCGTGCGGAGGAGTGGTTCGTCCAGCGGCTCAACGGCACCGGCGGCCTCGGGGCGATCTTCCCGGCGATGGTCAACGCCTACGAGGCCCTCGCCCTCCTCGGCTATCCACCGGACCACCCGCACCGGGCGACGGCGAGGCGCGCCCTGGAGGAGCTGCTGGTCGTGCGCGAGGGAGAGGCGTATTGCCAGCCGTGTAACTCCGTGATCTGGGACACCGGTCTCGCCTCCCTGGCCGTCCAGGAGGAGGCGGGCGGCGCCTCCCCGGCGGCGGTGCATCGCGCCCTGGACTGGCTCGCCGGGCGGCAGCTCGTCGACGTCCCGGGCGACTGGCAGGCATCGCGCCCGGCCCTCCCCGGCGGCGGCTGGGCCTTCCAGTTTCGCAACGATCACTACCCGGATCTGGACGACACCGCGGTGGTCGCCTGGGCCATGGACCAGGCCCGGGAGAAGCGCTTCGCCGCGCCCGTGGAGCGCGCCGCCGACTGGCTGTGTGGGATGCAGTCGGCCAACGGCGGGTTCGCCGCCTTCGACGTCGACAACACCCACTATTACCTCAACGAGATCCCGTTCGCCGACCACGGCGCCCTCCTCGATCCCCCCACCAGTGACGTGAGCGCCCGTTGTCTCACCCTCCTCACCCGCCTCCGGCGCCGCGGGGACCGCGCCGCCGTCGACCGGGTCGTGGAGTATCTGCGCGGTGAGCAGGAGGCGGACGGCTCCTGGTTCGGCCGCTGGGGCACCCACTACGTCTACGGCACCTGGTCGGTGCTGGTGGCCCTGGAGCAGGCGGGGATCGACCCCGAGGAGCCGATGGTACGCCGTGCCGTCGGGTGGCTCGGGTCGATGCAGCGCGTCGATGGCGGCTGGGGGGAGAGCAACGACAGCTACTACCCCGGCCAGGGCGGTTCCGGCCCGGAGAGCACCTCCTTCCAGACTGCCTGGGCCCTGCTGGGCCTGATGGCGGCCGGGGAGGCCGACTCGCCGGCGGTGCGCCGCGGCGTGGACTACCTCTTGCAGACGCAGGGCCCCGACGGCCTATGGCACGAGGAGTGGTTCACCGCCCCGGGCTTCCCGCGGGTCTTCTATCTCAAGTACCACGGCTACGATAAGTATTTCCCCCTGTGGGCCCTGGCCCGGTACCGCAACCTCACGGCGGCGGGGTGAGCCGCCTGGGGATCGTCGCGGCCCTCCCCGGCGAGGCGCGGCCCCTCACCGGTCGCCGGGTCGATCCCGGTGGCCGGTGGCGCTCGGCCTCTGGCGTCGATCTGCAGCTCGCGGGGATCGGCCCGCGCCGGGCGGCCACCGCGGCCGAGGCCCTCCTGGCGGCCGGCGCGACGGCCCTGGCGAGTTGGGGGAGCGCCGGGGCCCTGGTACCGGACCTGACGGCCGGCGCGCTCCTCCTGCCCCGGACCGTGGTCGCGGCCGACGGTGAGGTCCTGACGGTGGACGCGGCGTGGCACAGACGCCTCCTGGAGTGCCTCGCCACCCACGTGCCGGTGGCGACCGGTCTCCTGGTGGAGGTCCGCGCGGTGGTCGCGAGCCCGGCGGACAAGGTCTCCCTGAGGCGGCGCACCGGCGCCGTGGCGGTGGACATGGAGAGCGTGGCGATCGCGCGCTGCGCGTGTCAGGCCGGGGTGCCGTTCGTGGCGGTCCGGGCGGTGGTCGACGGGGCGAACACGGCCGTGCCCGGCGTGGCGCTCGCCGCCCTGGACGGGCTCGGCCGCCTGCGGCCCCTGCGCCTGGCCGCCGGGTTGCTGCGCGCGCCGCGGGCGTGGCCGGCCCTGGGTGAGCTCCGGCGCAGCTTCCGCCACTGTCAGGCGACCCTCGCGCGGGTGGCGGCGCTGGCCGGCACCGATTTGCTCGCACCTTGAGATATGGAACGGGCGATGCCGTCGGCGCGGGTCCAACCCAATCTCCTGGCCGTCTCCTCGACAGGGGGCGGGCGGGTTGTCCCCGCGATCCGCGGGGTGGCCGCGGCCGGCCCGGCGGGCCGGAATCGCCGAAGGGATTCGGCTCCTACCATGGGGCCGGGGCCACGCCGCGATTTCCCGACCGAGGGTAGGCGCCGGTTGCACCGGCGACCCGCGGCCGGTGGCCGCGGCAGGCCCGAGGGGTCTGGGTCGCCGGTGGAAATCGGCTCCTCCCGGCGGGTCGGCCAGGATCTACCGGCGGCTGGCCGTTCTTGCAACGATCCCCGTGGAGAGATGCGGGCGGACGCCGCGCACGGCTGGGGCAGGGCTGGGCCACGGCACGTGAGGAGGGGCTGGCGGTGATCGGTACGGCGGGGGCGTGGTTGGGCAAGGCGGTGGTCTGGTGGGTGGAGCGGACCACCCGGGCCGCGCCGTGGGTGGTGATGGTCGTCCTCTTGGGGACCGGCGGAACCTTCCTGTACACGGCGCGCCACCTGGGGATGAATACGAACACCGAGGCGATGCTCTCCCCGGATCTCCCCTTCCGCCGCACCTACGACCAGTACCGGCACCTCTTCCCCCAGTACGTGGACACCCTCGTGGTGGTGGTGGACGGCGACACGCCGGAGCTTGCCCGCGATGCGAGCAGCCGCCTCGCCACCCGCCTCCGTCAGGAGGGCGAGCGGTTCAAGAGCGTCTACGAGCCGGGCAGTGACCCCTTCTTCGCGCGTAACGGCCTGCTCTTCCTGGAGCCGGATCGGCTCCAGGAGCTCGCCGACCATATCGCCGCGGCCCAGCCGTTCCTCGCCCGTCTGGGGCAGGGCGAGGGGCTCCCCGGACTGACGGCGATGCTGTCCATGGCCCTCGACGGCGCGGCCGATGGTGGGGAGGCGGACCTCGCCTTGGTGCTCGGCCGGATGGACCGCGCGGTGGCCGCGGACCTGGCCGGGCATTTCCACCAGCTTTCCTGGCAGGAGGTGATGGCGGGCGGCCCTGCGACCATGTTCGAACGGCGGCGCTTCATCCTCGCCCAGCCACGCCTGGACTTCTCGAACCTCCTCGCCGCCGGTGAGGCGATGGCCAGCGTGCGCCGCCTGGCCCGGGAGCTGAGACTCGTGCCGGAGCACGGCCTGCGGGTGCGGATGACCGGCGACCTCGCTCTGTCTCACGAGGAGCTGGAGACGGTCAGCCGGGGCGCCGGCGTCGCGGCCATCGCCTCCCTCGCGTTGGTGGCGGTGGTCCTGTTCGTGGGACTGAGGTCCGTGCGCTTCGTAATGGCGACCCTGGTGGCCCTGGTCGTCGGGCTCACCCTCACCGCCGGCTTCGCCGCCGTGGCCATCGGCCGGCTCAACCTCATCTCCGTCGCCTTCGGGGTGCTGTACATTGGCCTCGGGGTGGACTACGCCATCCACCTCTGTCTGCGCTACCGCGAGGTGGCGCGCACCGGCGTACCTGCCCATCCGGCCCTGGTAGCCGCCACCCGGGCGGTGAGCGGCGCCCTCCTCCTGTGCACCGTGAGCACGGCGATCGGCTTCTACTCGTTTGTGCCGACCGCCTACGCGGGGGTCTCGGAGTTGGGCTGGATCTCCGGAACCGGCATGTTCATCAGCCTGTTCGTCACGCTCACCCTGCTCCCGGCCCTGCTCCATCTCACCGGTCTCTCCCCACGGGTGGTGGCGCCGCAAGGTGCGCCGGGGTGGTTGGCCACGTCCCTCATCGAGCTGCCGGTGCGCCACGGGCGGGCGGTGCGGCGCGGCGCCGTGGTCTTAGGCCTGGTGACGGCGGCGCTGCTGCCCCGCGCCCGGTTCGACTACAACCCCCTCCACGTCCGTGACCCGCACGCCGAGTCCGTGACCACCCTGGCCGATCTCCTGTCCGACAGCGACACCGCACCGTGGACCGCGACGGTCCTGGCGCCGGACGACGCGAGCGCCCGCGATCTCGCCACCCGCCTGGCGGCCCTGGAGCCGGTGGCGCGCGTGGTCACCCTCGCCGACTTCATCCCGGATCAACAGGCGGAGAAGCTGGCGATCATCGCGGACCTAGATCTGATGCTCGGTCCACCCCCCGTCCCGCGCGAGGTCCGGCCCGCCTCCCCGGAGGAGGAGATGGCGGGCTTGACCGCCCTGCTCGGTGCCCTGGATCGCTACGCGGCGGCGGAGCGTGGCGCCGGGGGAGAGGCCGCGCGGCGCCTGCGGGAGGACCTCGGCCGCTTCCTGGAGCGTCTTCAAGGGCGGACGCCGGCGGTACAGCGGGCACGGCTCGATCGCCTGGCGCAGAGCCTCCTCGGCACCCTGCCATCCAGCCTGCACGCCCTGCGGGAGAGCCTCACCGCCGCCCCGGTGGCGCGCGCGGACCTCCCGGCCGACCTGGTGGCGCGGTGGGTGGGTACGGGCGGGGTGCAGCGCGTCGAGGTCCTCCCCAGGGAGGACCTCGGGGACGACGCGGCCCTGCGCCGTTTCGTGACCGCGGTGCGGCGGGTGGCGCCGGCGGCCACGGATGCACCGATCCTCAACCTGGAGTCCGGCGATGCGGTGGTGCGCTCCTTTCGCCAGGCCTGCGGGTGGGCGTTGGTCGCCATCACCCTGGTCCTGGGCGTCCTGCTGCGTAGCGTGCGGGATACGCTCCTGGTGTTCGTGCCCCTGCTCCTGGCCGGCGCCCTGACCGGCGGCACCATGGTCGCGCTCGGCATCCCGTTCAACTACGCGAACGTCATCGCCCTGCCGCTGCTCCTCGGTATCGGAGTGGACAACGGGATTCACATCGTGCACCGGGCGCGCCACGCAGCCGGCGACGACAGTAACCCGCTGCGCAGCAGTGCGTCGCGGGCCGCGCTGCTCAGCGCCATCACCACCATCTGCAGCTTCGGCAGCCTCTCTTTCTCCCCCCACCGTGGCACCGCGAGCCTCGGGCAGGTCCTGACCCTGGGGATCCTCTTCACCCTGTTCACCACCCTCGTGGTCTTGCCGGCGCTCCTGGACACGCGCCTCGGCGGCGCGCCCCGCCGGCAGTAGGCGGTCCCTGGCTGGGGAGTCGCCCATCTAAGGAAAGCAGGAATTTCAGGAAGGCAGGAAGGGGGTCGGTCGGATCAGGCCGCGTAGCGGCGGATGCGACAATGGTTGGGTGTCGGCTCCGCTGCGCTTGCGCCGACCTGCACCCTTCGCGATCCCGTCTGCTATTTTGCCCGGCGACATCCTCGCGACGGTGGCACGTCCCCGGAGGGGCCTCTTCTGGCCGAGGGTGAAGAACCGAACGATGCGCCGCTTCCGTCCACCGGTGGTCGCGACGCCCCTCTGCCTCACCGCGGCGTTGATTGCGGGGAGGTCGGGGGGCTCGGCATACTCGCCGGGTTGTCACCCCTATCCCTTCCCCGGGGCCATCGCTAGCGCGCGCTGATGCCCGCCGGCGAGCGCGGGCGCGGCCCACCGGGGGCCGCGGCACGGACCACATCCATGGACATCCAGGCGCTCCTCCGCAGCCGTTCCGCCGACACCTACGACCTCCACCGCCGCCACGTGAATCCGCAGATGGTGCGGGTGCTGGAGGTGATCGGCTTCAACCGCAACTATGTCTCCGGAGAGGGCGCCTACCTGATCGATGAGGAGGGGCGGCAGGTCCTGGACTTCCTCTCCGGCTTCGGGGTGTTCAACGTCGGGCGTAACCACCCGGAAGTGAAGCGGGTCCTGCACCAGGTCCTCGACCTGGACCCGGCCAACCTGGTGCAGATGGACCTGGGCCTGCTCTCCGGGCTGCTCGCGGAGGCCCTGGCCAAGGTGACCCCGCCGGGCCTGGACGCGGTGTTCTTCACCAACTCCGGCACCGAGGGGGTCGAGGGCGCCCTCAAGTTCGCCCGCGCCGCCACCGGCCGGGAGAAGATCGTCTACTGCCGGCGGGCGTTCCACGGCCTCACCCTCGGCTCCCTATCGGTGAACGGCAACCAGGAGTTCCGCGCCCGCTATGGCCCCTTCCTGCCAGGCTGCGAGGCGGTACCGTTCAACGACCTGGCGGCCCTGGAGACGGCCCTCAGCGGCCGCGACGTGGCCGCCTTCATCGCCGAGCCGATCCAGGGCAAGGGGGTGTTCATCCCGGACGACGACTACTTCCCCGGGGTGCGGCGGCTATGCGACGCGACCGGCACCCTGTTCATCGCCGATGAGGTGCAGACCGGCCTGGGGCGCACCGGGCGCCTATTCGCGGTCGACCACTGGCAGGTGACGCCGGACATCCTGGTGATCTCCAAGGCCCTGTCCGGCGGCCTGGTGCCGGTGGGGGCGATCGTCACCCGCCGCGACATCCACGGCCGGGTGTTCGACACCATGGACCGCTGCTTCGCCCACTCCAACACCTTCGGCCAGAACGACCTGGCCATGGCGGCGGGGCTCGCCGCCCTGCACGTGATCGAGAGCGAGGGACTGGTGCAACGTGCCGCCGCGATCGGCGACGCCTTGCTGCGCGGGCTGGCACCCCTGGTGGAGCGCTACGAGCTGCTCCATGAGGTACGCGGCAAGGGGCTGATGATCGCCCTGCAATTCGGCGAGCCCGCCTCCCTCGGCCTGAAGACCGGCTGGCGGCTGGTCCACGGGATCAACGCGGACCTGTTCGGCCAGATGATCACCATGCCGCTCCTCGCCCAGCACCACATCCTCACCCAGGTCGCGGGCCACGGCCTGGATGCGGTGAAGATCCTGCCGCCCCTGGTGATCGGGCAGAAGGAGGTCGACCACTTCCTGGAGGCGGTCGATCAGGTCCTCGCCGAGGCCCATCGTTTTCCTGGCTCCGCCTGGTCCACGACCAAGCAGCTTGCCGTCCGTACCGCCGCCACTCGGAGCACGGCGTAGACCTCCAGCGCCTGGCCGGGACTGCTCCTCGCTGTTGTAGGGACCTGCGGGCGGGCATCTCCTGCGTTGCGCTGGGCGGGGGTGCTCGACCGGCACGAAGACGCCGGTGCCAACGTCGTGTCCCGCGTCCGGCGATGTCCTCCCCGCTCGTGGCAGGTGCGCTCCGGTGCAGGATTGCATGGACCTTACCGGTAGCCTTTAGAATGGGGGCGGCGGCCGTCGCCGTCACCAGGTCTTTGGGAGCTGGAGGAGGATTCAGGGTCGTGGCCCGCCCCCTCCGTCAGCTCGCTTTTGCGTCGCCAGGAGTGACCCTATGAAAACCTGTGGGACGGCCTCGGTACCCCTGGAGGAGGCGGCCGCCGATGTGGAGGCGTACCTCGCGGAGTGGCTCGCGACACGATCCCTGCCGGAGAACCTGCGGGAGGCGATCGAGTATGCCGCGCTCGGCGACGGCAAGCGCATCCGGCCCCTCCTGGTCCGCCTCTCCTGTGAGGCGGTCGGCGGTCGGGCGGAGGACGCGATGGCGGCGGCGGCGGCCATGGAGTTGGTGCACACCTTCAGCCTGGTCCACGACGACCTGCCCGCCATGGACGACGACGACCTGCGTCGCGGGCGACCCACCCTGCACCGGCACACCAGCGAGGCCATGGCGATCCTCGCCGGGGACGCCATGCTGGGGCTGGCCTTCGAGGTCCTCGCCAGCCGCGCGCCGAGCCGCGCGCTGGCCGGCGCCCTGTGCGCCGAGCTCGCGGTCGCCACCGACGACATGATCGCCGGGCAGGTGTACGACACCCTGCCGGCGTTTCCGGAGTCGCTGCCACCCATGGCCCGGCTCCAGACCATCCATCGCCACAAGACCGGGGCACTGATCCGCTGTGCGTGTCGCCTCGGCGCCCTGAGCGCCGGGGCGCGGGACGGCGAGCTCGGCAGCATCACCTGCTACGCGGAGGCGATCGGCCTCATGTTCCAGGTCGTGGATGATGTGCTCGACGTGACCCAGACCTCGGAGCACCTCGGGAAGACGGCACACAAGGACGCCCAGCAGGGCAAGCTCACCTATCCGGCCCTCCTCGGGATCGACGCCAGCCGCCAGGAGGTGGACCGTCTTCATGAAGAGGGGTGCCGCGCCCTGGAGTCCCTGGGTCCCGCGGCGGAACCGCTGCGGGCGCTGTCGCTGTGGCTCGCCAGGAGGACGCGATGAAGGACTTGCCGGCATCGGGAAACAACGGGAATGGCCGGGCGCACCTGCCCGCGGACGGGGGTGCGGCAACGGCGCCTCCCCGGCGGCGGCAAGCTGCCGCCTCGGCCGCCGCGCCCCTCCTGGCCGGAATCACCGGCCCCGGGGACCTCAAGCGCCTCGCGGTCGACCGGTTGTCGGTCCTGGCCCGGGAGATCCGCCAGGTGATCTGCGATCAGGTGTCGTCCAGCGGTGGCCACCTCGCCTCGAACCTCGGCGTCGTCGAGCTGACCCTGGCCCTGCACTATGTCTTCGACTTTGCACACGATCGCCTGCTCTTCGACGTCGGCCACCAGTGCTACCCGCACAAGCTCCTCACCGGCCGCCAGGGGCTGTTCGCCGCCCTACGCACCCGCGACGGGATGTCCGGATTCCCCGAGCCGCGGGAGTCGGACTACGACCTGTTCAGTGTCGGCCACGCCGGCACCGGGATCGCGACGGCGGTGGGCATGGCCCGGGGTGACACCGTGCTCGGGGCCGGCGACCGGCGGGTCGTGGCACTGGTGGGTGACGCCTCGATCGTCAACGGCGTGGCCCTGGAGGGGCTGAACAACGCCGGTACCCTGGATCGCCAGCTCCTCGTGATCCTGAACGACAACGGCATGTCTATCGCCGGGCCGCAGGGGGCCATGGCCCGGCGTCTGGCGCGGCTGCGGCTCCGTGACGGGCGCTCCCGGCGCGCAACCACCGCCGCCCTCGAACGGCGGCGCGGCGAGCGGGCCGCCCTGGGCCGGCTGATCGCGCCCAACCACCCCCTCGCCGCGTTCGGCCTCCTGTGCCTCGGGCCGATCGACGGCCATGATCTTCCCGCCCTGATCGACTTGCTGGCGCACGTCCGGGAGCTGGAGGTCCCGGTCCTCCTGCACTGCCGGACGGTGAAGGGCCACGGCTTCGACTTCACCCGCAGCGATCCCACCGCCTTCCACTCGCCGCGGCCGTTTGTCGTCACCGGCTGCCGGGTGGAGATCAGCCGCGGCGGTCGGTCCTTCACCTCCGCCTTCGCCGACGCCCTGGGGGAGGTGATGGCGCGCGACGCGAGGGTGTGCGCGGTCACCGCGGCGATGCCCGGGGGCACGGGCCTCGACCGGGTGATGGAACGGTATCCGGAACGAACCCTCGATACGGGCATCTGCGAGAGCCACGCGATGGACATGTGCGCCGGCATGGCGAAGGCCGGCGTGAAGCCGTTCTTTGCCGTCTACTCCACCTTCGCCCAGCGCGCCCTGGACCAGGCCTTCCAGGAGGTCGCCCTGCAAGGGCTGCCGGTGCGGGTATGCATGGACCGCGCGGGCTACGTGGGGGGCGATGGTGCGGTGCACCACGGCTTCATGGACATCGCCCTGTTCCGGCCCCTGGTGGGCGCGGTGCTCCTCGCCGCCAGTGACGAGCCCAACCTGCGTGCCGCCCTGGAGTTCATGCGCCGCCACGACGCCGGACCCTCATTTGTTCGCTATCCGCGGGAGGCGGTGGCCGACCCGCCCCTGCAGCACGCGGTACCCCCCTTCACCCTCGGTACCGCCCACCTGGTCCAGGCCGCGGCGGGGGAGCGGCCCGACCTGGCGATCCTCGCCCTCGGCACCCAAGTCTACCGCGCCCACCAGGCCCTCGGCCTGCTCGCCGGCGACGGTTACGACATCGCCCTCTACGATGCCCGGTTCGCCAAGCCGGTCGACGTCCCCCTGCTGCGCCGCCTGACCGCGGCCGGGGTGCCGATCCTGACGGTGGAGGACCACTCGTTGATCGGCGGCTTCGGCGCCGCGGTGGTGGAGGCGTGCCTCGACCACCACCTGCCGATGGAGGCCATCCACCGCCTCGGGATGCCGGAGCGCTGGGTCTACCAGGGCAGTCGCGATGGCCAGCTCGCCGAGGTCGGTCTCGACCCATCGGGGATCGCCGGCACGGTACGGCAGATCCTGGGGGCACGGGCCGGGGTACCGCTCGGGCTACGGTTGCGCCACGTCAAGCTCGCCAGCTCGTAGGCCCCCTGGCCGTCGCGATCCCGCGGCGTGGCCGCGGGCTAGTCCAGCACCCCGAGGGTGAGCCACGGGAGGTAGGTGATCAGCAGGACGGCACCGAGGAGGAGGAGGAGGAAGGGCAGGGTGCTGCGGGTCACCGCGAGCAGCGGTTTGTCGAACCGGAACGAGGCGAGGAACAGGTTCATGCCTACCGGTGGGGTGAGGTAACCGAGCTGGAGGTTGGCGAGGAAGATCACGCCGAGGTGGATGGGGTGGACCTCGAAGACCTGCGCCATGGGGAGTAGCAGGGGGACCACCACCACCAGGGCCGAGTAGATGTCCATCAGGCACCCGACCGCGATCAACGCCACGTTGAGCGCCAGCAAGAAGGCCCAGCGGGAGTGGACGTGGAGTCGCGCCCACTCCGCCGCCCGCACCGGGATCTCGGCGTCCACCAGGTAGCTGGTGAGGCCCATGGCCACGCCCAGGAGGATCAGGATCCCCCCCACGAGGGTCGCGCAGCGCACCAGGACCCGGGCCAGGTGGCCCAGGCTGAGGTCCCGGTACCAGAGGGTCTCCACCGCCAGGGCGTAGACGGCGGTGAGGGCCGCCGCCTCCACCAGGGTACCGATGCCGCCGAAGATCAGCACCAGGGCGAGGACCGGCATCGCCACCTCCCAGCCGGCGCGGACCAGGGCGACCGCCGCCTCGGCCGGCCGGAACGGCGTGCGCCCCACGTGGTCGCGTACACCGCGCCATACGCAGGCGATACCGATCAGGGCGACGAGCAGGGCCCCGGGGAGCAGCGCGGCCTTGAACATGGCGGTGATCGGGACGTGGGCCACGACGCTGTACAGGATCACCACCAGGCTCGGCGGCAGGAGGAGGCCGAGGCTGCCGGTGGCGGTGAGCAGGCCGACAGAGAAGCGCTCCGAGAAACCGTTGGCCAGGAGCATTGGCAACAACAGGCCGCCGAGGGCGAGGATGGTCACCCCGGAGGCGCCGGTGAAGGTGGTGAAGAACGCACACAGGAGGGTGACCGCCACCGCGGTGCCGCCGGGCAACCAGGCGAACCACGCATCGAAGAGATGCTCCAGGCGCCGGCTAGTGCCGGTCTCGGAGAGCACGAAGCCGACCATGGCGAAGATCGGGATGGTGGGGAAGATCGGCGAGGTGACGATCCGGTAGGTCTCCGTGGGGATGGCCGCGACCGACACCCCGCCGCCCCAGAAGAGGAGCAGGGCGGTGCCACCGAGGAGCACGAAGATCGGGGCACCGCACGCGGCGGCGGCCAGCAGCAGGGCGATCCCCGGGAGGACCAGCCGCGCGGCCTGGTCCGCGAGGGCGGTGGCGAGGACCAGGGCCACGACCAGGCCGAGGGCCGCCACCAGGCGGCCGCGGCGGCGCGGCGATGCGTGGCGAATGGTGCGTACCGTCATCACCGCGAAGCCGACGGGCATGATCGCCTCGGCGATCCACACCGGCACCTGTCCGCCGACCTTCGCCAGGCCGCCGTCGTCGAACAGGCCGAGGGCCGCCAGGGCCGGATGGAGCGTCTCCGGCAGCCATGCGCGCCAGGCCAGCGGGAGGGCCGGTGCCTCCACGACCACGAGCTGCAGGCTCGCCCAGCACAGCCCGGCGCACACCGCCACGGCGGCGCCCGCGCCGAACAGCCGGGCGCCGCCGGCGATCCGTGCCGGCAGGAGGTCGGTGACCGTACCGATCTTCAGGTGCTGCTCGTCGCGGCTGGCCACCATCGCGCCGAGAAAGCCGACCCACAGGGTGAGGTGGCGAAGGTAGTCGGAGGCGCCGGGGATGCCCCCGCCGAACAGGGGGCGACCGATGAACTCCACCACCGGCAGCGCGGCCATCGCCAGGAGGGCGAGGGTGAGGCCGCCTTCCTCAAGGGTACGCAGCAGGGCGGCTACCCGCCGCGCTCCCGCCTCAGGCCGTCGGAGGTCGCCGCCGGGCCCCATGGGGGATTACGGCGCGGCGCCGCCGGCCGCGGGCGCCTCGTGCCCGGCTCGGTAGTCGGCGAGTGCCGCCTGCACCGCGTCGAACGTCGCCTGCGAGAAACGCGGGCCGACGAATACCGGCAGCCCCTTCTCCCGCACCACGTCGCGCCACTCGGCGGCGACGGGCGGGGGCACCTCGTGGACCACGAGGCCATGTTGCTGCATCACCCGGATGGCCTCCTGCTCCAGGGCACGGCTCTTCTGCAGGAGACGCGCACCGCCTTCGTGGGCGGCCTGCTCCAGCTCGCCCCGCAGGGGCTCCGGGATCGCCTGCCAGGTCTTCATCGAGACCACCGTGGTGCCGACCATCGGCTGCCAGCGGAAGTCGGTCATGTGCTTGGCCAGGGCGAACCACTGGAACGCCAGGGCCGCGGCGGGCGGTGCCGCGAAGGCGTTGACCAAGCCGGTCTCGAGGGAGGGCAGGAGATCGGTGATCGCCAGGGGGATCGGGTTCATCCCGGTCTTGCGCAGCAACTCCATGTAGGCGGCGTCCTGGCCCCAGACGAACAGCTTCTGGCGCTGGAGGTCGGCTACGGTCACCACCGGCTCCCGGGCGAAGATGCGCACCCAACCGGCGCTGCTCCAGTTGAGCACCTTGAATCCCTTGGCGGCGAGCTGTCCCTCGATTACCGGCCCGACGCGGCGGATGATCTGGTCCAGCTCCGCATCCGAGTGCACCACGGTGGGGAAGGCGAGGGCCTCGATGTCCGGGACGACGGTGGTGAGGCCGACCGTGGTGAGCGCGGCGGCGTGGAGCTGGCCGATGCGCATCTTGCGGATCATGTCGGGCTCGTCGCCGGAGACGCCGCCGGGATAAATGCGCAGGTCGATCCGGCCGCCGCTGATCTCGCGCCAGCGCTGGGCCAGCTCCAGCAGCCCGTCGTGCCAGGGCGAGCCCTCGGGGGCGATGGTGCCAAGCTTGATCACCTGGGCGGCACCGGCGGTCACGGGCCCTAGCAAGACGGCCAGCGCGAGCAGACCGAGGGGGAGGCGAAGGGCGTGGCGGCGCGCGATGGTCCTCATGGTGCCGTCTCCTCTGGGTCGGCGAAGAGATCCTGCCGATGGTCCAGGAGCCATGCAGCCTGCTCCTGGGCGATCCGGTTTTCCAGGCGCCATGCCGGTGCCTGGTCCACATCCACGGCCAGGATGGTGTCCAGCATCTCCTGGAACAGCGCCTGATCCTGGCGCTGCACGGCCACGGTGGTCGCCACCGCAAGGTAGGGCGCGGCGCGCTGGCCGTGGGCCAGCTCCACCGCGCGCCGGAAGTGGCGCAAGGCCTGTTCGACGCGGCCCCCCATGAGGCCACCCCGCCCACCCTCGTAGGTGATGAAAAACTCGTGCGCGGCACCGGCGCCGTACCCTTCGTCCAGGGCCAGCACGCGGCGCATGATCGCCTCCACCACGGGTAGCTCGGCCAGCTCGGAGAGGGCGCCCGGCTCGGCGGCGATGGCGCCTCCCCAGCCGGCGCCGAGCCAGTAGAGGAGGGGGACGGCCTCCGGCCCCAGCTCCGCGAGGGCAGTGGGCGGGTCTGTCCGCAGCCGCTCGCGCCAGCCGGGATGGTCCAGCTCCAGCCCGGCCAGGGCATAGTCCCGGCCCCGGCGAAAGAGCCGGGCGGCACGTGCACGGAGCCGTTGGGCCTGCCGGTAATCCGTGGTGACGAGTCGTTCCGCCGGGAGGAGGACGAAGGCGTGGGCGTAGCCGACGAAGGCGCTGGCGGTGGCGAGCCGCAGGGCGCGATGGCGCGGCTGGGCGGCGAGCAGTACCTCGTAGGTCTTGAGGCCGAAGGGTAGGGCCGCGCCGACCAGCTCCGGGTCGTCGTCGCTGGCATAAACTCCGGCCGCCTGCGGGTCCGAGAGGCGGTCGGCGACATCGTGCAGGGCGCGCTGCCGGATCATGCCACAGCCCCCGGCGACGAGGGCGACCATCACGATCGTGGCAAGGGTTGCGGTGCGGAGGCAGGGAGGCGTGACCGGTGTGGTGCGGACGGGGGCCGACACGGACATGGCCTGGGGGGGCTCGGCCGCCGCTTTTCTCTGGCGTAACCCGCGCGGAATTTCAAACATGGCCGTGCTGGGCAGGCGCGGACATCAATGGCGCCCGGGCGAGAAGGTAGGTTGACAGTAGTCGACACCGACAATAGATACCACCGGCAGGAGACTCAATTGCAAACCTCGCGGTGGCCGACCTCGTCGCGGGGCGCGTGTCACCCGGCGGTACCGGCAACGAGGGAGTGAGAAAATGGACGTGCTACTCGCGCAGCCGCGGGGGTTTTGTGCCGGCGTGGTGCGCGCCATCGAGGTCGTGGAGCAGGCCTTGGCCAAGCATGGGCCGCCGGTCTACGTGCTGCACGAGATCGTCCATAACAGTCGCGTCGTCTCCGACCTGCGCACGCGCGGGGCGGTGTTCGTCGAGCGCCTGGACGAGATCCCACCGGGCGAGGTGGCGATCTTCAGCGCCCACGGCGTGGCCGCCGGCGTCGTGGAGGAGGCGGCACGCCGCGGGCTGCGCGCGATCGACGCGACCTGCCCCCTGGTCTCCAAGGTCCACGGCCAGGCGATGCGCTATAGCGAGGGCGGCTATGAGGTGATCGTCATCGGCCATGCGGGCCATCCGGAGGTGGAGGGCACGCGAGGACGGATCACGGGGCCGGTGCGGGTTTTGTGCAAGGTCGAGGAGGTGGAGGCCCTGCAGGTGGCGCACCCGGATCGCCTGGCCTACGTTACCCAGACCACCCTCAGCATCGATGACACGCGCGACGTCATCGAGGCCTTGCATCGGCGCTTTCCCGCGATCCAGGGACCAGACTTGAACGACATCTGTTACGCGACCCAGAACCGCCAGAATGCGGTGCGCTGGATGGCCTCGCACGTCGATCTGCTGCTGGTGGTCGGCGCCCGCAACAGCTCGAACTCGAACCGCTTGCGGGAGGTCGCGGCACAGGCCGGCAAGCCCGCCTACCTGATCCAGGGGGCGGACGAGATCGATCCGGGGTGGTTCGCGAGCGCTCCGCGAATCGGGATCACCGCCGGTGCCTCGGCGCCGGAGGTGGTCGTGCAGGAGGTGCTAACGCGCCTCCGTGAATTCGGCGTCGATGCCGTGACGGAGATGGCGGGTGAGCGGGAGACGGTAACCTTCCGCTTGCCGGACGAGCTCCTGCGCGGCACCGCCTGTTGAGGTGAGCATGGGCGTTCCCCTGATACAGCAGGTACGGGTCGGTGCGTACATCCTGGGCCGACGGCTGCGGGGGCAGGACCGTTACCCGCTGGTGTTGATGCTGGAGCCGCTGTTCCGCTGCAACCTCGCCTGCACCGGTTGCGGCAAGATCGACTACCCGGAGGCGATCCTCAACCGGCGCCTGAGCGTCGAGGAGTGCGTCGGCGCGGTCGAGGAATGCGGCGCGCCGATCGTGTCGATCGCCGGCGGGGAGCCGATGATCCACAAGGAGATGCCCACCATCGTCGCGGAGATCGTGCGGCGCAAGCGGTTCGTCTACCTGTGCACCAACGCCCTGCTGCTGAAGCGGCAGATCGGCGAGTACCGCCCCTCGCCATACATGACATTCTCGGTCCATCTCGACGGCAATCGCCTACGTCACGACGCCTCCGTGTGTCGCGATGGGGTCTACGACGATGCCGTGGCGGCGATCAAGCTGGCACGGGCCCACGGGTTCCGCGTGACCATCAACTGCACCCTCTTCCAGGGCGAGGATGCCGACGAGGTGGCGGCCTTCTTCGACGACGCCATGGCGCTGGGCATCGAGGGGATCACCGTGTCACCCGGGTTTGGCTACGAGCACGCGCCGCAGCACGACGTCTTCCTCAACCGGGCGGCGAGCAAGCGCCTGTTTCGCGAGATCTTCCGGCGCGCCCGCGGTCGCTCCTGGCGGTTCAACCAGTCGAGCCTGTTCCTCGACTTCCTGGCCGGCAACCGGACCTACCAATGCACCCCGTGGGGTAATCCGACGCGTAACGTCTTCGGCTGGCAGCGGCCGTGTTACCTCCTGGTTGACGAGGGGTACGCCCCGAGCTTCGCGGCCTTGATGTCGGACACCGACTGGGAGAGCTACGGCGTCGGCCGTCATCCCAAGTGCGCGCACTGCATGATGCATTGCGGCTTCGAGCCCACCGCGGTCAACGACACCGTGTCCCACCCCCTGCGCGCCCTCGGCGTCGTCTTGCGGGGACCGCGTACCGACGGCCCGATGGCGCCGGAGCTGCCGATCCGCTACCCGGACCCGGTGACCACCCCCGGCGTCGACCTGGCTCTCGGAGGCATACGGGAGCGAGTGTAACGGTGGGTGTTCTCGCGCCGGAGCTCGTCGTCATCGCGCCGCTGATCTGGCTCGGGGTGCTTGCCCTGCCGTGGGCGCCGTGGCGGACCCGCGAGCGGCTGGCGAGTGATGCCGCAGCCCCGCCGCCGGACCTGTCGGATATCACCGCCATCGTGCCGGCGCGGGACGAAGCCGCGACCATCGAGACCGTTCTGCGAGCCCTCGTGGCCCAGGGGGACGGCCTGCGGGTCGTGGTGGTGGATGATGGCTCCGGGGACGGGACGGCGGCGGCCGCGCAACGGGTGGCGGCGGCGGGGCTGGAGGTCATGGCGGGTCGCCCGTTGCCCCGCGGCTGGACCGGCAAGCTGTGGGCCCTCGAGCAGGGGCGCCGGCGTGTCACCACGCCGTGGATCCTGCTCATGGATGCCGACGTGGTCCTGGCGCCGGGCGCCCTCGCGGCGTTGCGCGCACGGCTGGACCGGGAGGGCGCGCAGCTTGGCTCCTTGATGGTGGAGCTGGCGATGGCGGGGTTCTGGGAGCGCCTGCTCCTGCCGCCCTTCGTCTACTTCTTCCGCCTCCTCTATCCCTTCGAGCTGGCCAACGCCCCGGCCTCGCGGGTGGCGGCGGCGGCCGGGGGCTGCATCCTCATCGAGACCCGGGTGCTGGAGGAGATCGGCGGGTTCCACGCCCTGCGTGACGCCCTGATCGACGACTGCACCCTGGCGCGGCGGGTGAAGTCCCGCGGTCACCGGACGTGGATCGGCCTCACCCGCAGTGCCCGCAGTCTGCGGCGCTACGACGACCTTGGCTCGATCTGGGGGATGGTGGCACGCACGGCCTACACCCAGCTCCGCTACTCCGTCGTCCTCCTCGTCCTGTGCACGGTGGCGCTGGCCGCGGCCTTCTGGTTGCCGGTGATCGGCCTGTTTGCGCCGCTGGCGCTGGCGCGGTGGCTGGCCGCGGCCGCCCTCGTGGCGATGGTCGTGAGCTACCTGCCAAGCCTGCGCTACTATGGCCTGCCGGGTCTCTGGGCGATCACCCTGCCGGTGGCGGGCACCCTGTTTCTCGCCATGACGTGGACCTCCGCCGTGCGCTACTGGGCTGGGACCCGCTCGCGGTGGAAGGGCCGGACCTATTCACGGGAGGGGTCGGGTTGATGCGACGGTTGTCTCGGTGGGATGGACGAAACGGCTGGCATCGCTGTGCTTCGGCGCTGCTGGTCGTGCTCTTCCTCGCAGGGCCGGACGTCGCATCGGTCCGGGCCGCGGAACCAGAGCCGGAACCGAGCCCTACCCAGGTGATCGAGACCCTGAATACGGCCCTGCTTGCCTTGATGAAGGTGGGCCCCGAGCTCGATCCCCACGGCCGCTTCGATCGCATCGCCCCGACGATCACCGCCACCCACGATCTCGACTTCATCGCTCGCTTCGCCCTGGGCCGCTACTGGGATGGGCTGACCGAGGAGCAGCGCGGACGCTACCTGGCAGCCTTCCGCGATCTCAGCATCGCCACCTACGCCTCGCGGTTCAACGCGTTCGAGGGCGAACGTTTCCGGGTCGTATCGGAGGAGATGCTTTCCAACGGGGATGCGCGGGTGCGCAGCGTGCTGTCCACCGGGGATGGCGACGAGGTCGCCTTCGAGTACCGGCTGCGCCGCCGGGACGGGCCATGGCGCATCATCAACATCGAGGTCGACGGGGTGAGCGATCTGGCCCTGAAGCGCTCGGAGTACACCGGGGTGATGCACCGCGAGGGGATCGCCGGCCTCCTCGCCCGCATGGAGGGCAAGCGCCGCCCGCACTGACCGGCGCGGTGGATCCCATCTGGAACGCGGGAAGCCAGGAAACCAGGACGAAAGATTTCACAGGGGGTGTTTTCCTGGTTTCCTGGGTTCCGGCGTGGAGCGAACTCCGGTGGGGGGCACTCCCCGTCGGTTGAACTGCCCGCGGAGGCGGGGCAGAGTCTCGCCAGTCTTGTTATCTGCTGGAGAGTGTCGCGATGTCCCGAGCCGTTGCCATCGAGGAGTACCGCCTGGGCGAGGAGCCGTATTACCTCCCCCAGGGGGATGAGGTCGCCCTGTTCGAGGCGGCGTGCTCCCACCACATCCCGGTCTTGTTGAAGGGCCCCACCGGGTGCGGCAAGACCCGCTTCGTCGAGCACATGGCCTGGCGTCTCGGGCGACCCCTGGTCACGGTCTCGTGCCACGACGACCTGACGGCCGGTGACCTGGTCGGCCGCTACCTCATCAAGGGGGGCGAGGTGGTGTGGATCGATGGCCCCCTGACCCGCGCCGTGAAGGCCGGCGCCATCTGTTACCTGGACGAGGTGGTGGAGGCCCGCAAGGACACCACGGTGGTCATCCACCCCCTCGCGGACGACCGTCGCTACCTTCCCATCGAGAAGACCGGCGAGGTCCATCCGGCCCACGACGACTTCGTCCTCGCCATCTCCTACAACCCCGGCTATCAGAGCGTCCTCAAGGACTTGAAGCAGTCTACCCGGCAGCGTTTCATCTCCCTGGAGCTGGGTTACCCGCCGAAGGATCTGGAGATCGAGGTCGTGTGCCACGAGAGCGGTGTCGCCCGGCCGGTGGCGACCCAGCTCGTTCGCCTCGCCGAGATGACCCGCAACCTCAAGGACCAGGGGCTGGAGGAGGGGGCGTCGACCCGCCTCCTGGTCCACGTCGGCCGCCTCATCCACAGCGACATCGACCCGCGGCGTGCCTGCGAGGTGGGGATCGCCGAGACCCTCACCGACGACCCGGAGATGCTGGCGGCGGTGACCGAGATGGTTCGCTCGGTCTTTTGACGACGAATCCAGTGCAGATCTCCAGGGCGAGTCGAGGCTCTAGACGCACATGCGGTCGGCTCAGCGGTGCGAGGCCGCTGGGAGCAGGGTGCATGTCGGTCACAGGATGGGGTCTCGATGGAAGAGAAACGGCTGCTGTCCACACTCAAGGACTACAAGAGGACCATCAATCCGGTGACCCGCGGCACGGTGACGTGGAAGGAGGGGCTGATCTTCGCGGCCCGCACCCAGGTGGGCTACGAGTTCGAGATGGATGGCCACGTCCAGTGGGGGTGCGCCCCGGTCGAGTCCCTGCTGCTCAGCCTCGCCGGCTGCATGGGTATCGATACGGTCAGCTTCCTGCAGAAGATGCGGGTGGAGCTGAGCCAGTTCAGGGTCGAGATCGCCGGTGAACGGCGGCCCGAGCCGCCCCAGCACTACACCTCCCTGGAGATCACCCTCCACGCCGCCGGCGCCGGCCTCACCGAGCAGAAGATGGCCCGGGCGGTGCAGCTCTCCCACGAGAAGTACTGTTCGGTCTACCATTCCCTGCGCGACGACCTCGAAGTGAAGATGGCGTACGTCATCCTCGACGCCGAGTAACGCGCCATCCGCACGCAGGGCACTCAAGAGACCCCAAGCGTAGGTCGGATCAGGACTGGGGAAACCCGCGTCTCCCCATCGACCCTTTCTCCCCGGTTCGATCCGACCTGCGGCAAGGTGCCCGCCGCACCGACGCTCGCTGATCGTCGTCGGCATCCCCAACGGTGCGGCAGGCCGCTTGTGGAACGCGGGAACCCAGGAAACCAGGAAGAAGACCTCAGCGGCGTTGTTCTCCTGGCTTCCTGGGTTCCCGCGTGGTTCAACGCCTGGTGGGCCGACGATCATCGCCATGGGGGCGGGATTGACAGAAATCGGCCGCCCTCCGAAGATTTAGCCATGTCCCTGTTCGCCACCCTCGCGAAGTGCCACCGACTCGCCCTCTGGGTACGGCGTTCCGCCGTCGCCTGTGGGATCCGCGGGAGGATGCAGCCGTAGCGAACCGAACGCTTTCGAGGTTGCCCCAGGCCGCGGACCCGCAAGGATCCGCGGCCTTTTCTTTTTTCTGGGTGCCCAATGCATCCGACCTGCCGACGCTGAACCCTTCGCCATGTCCATCCCCATTGCCTATCTCGCCGTCATCCTCATCTGGTCCACCACCCCCCTGGCGATCAAGTGGAGCGCCATGGGCTCGGGCTTCGCGTTCGCCGTGATGGCGCGCATGGCCATCGGCGCATTGCTCGGGGCGCTACTGGTGGCCTGGCTCCACGGCGGCCTCCCCGTGCACCGCCGGGCGCGGGCGAGTTATCTGGCCGGCGGGCTAGGGATGTTCGGCGCGATGCTGTGCACCTACTGGGGGGCGCAGTACATCAACTCCGGTCTGGTGTCGGTGCTGTTCGGTCTCTCGCCCCTGGTCACCAGCCTGCTGGCGGTCCTGTGGCTGGGCGAACAGGCCCTGCGGTCATCCAAGCTGCTGGGGATGGTGCTGGGGCTCGCCGGCCTGTCGGTGATCTTCGCCGGGGGCGCGGAGCTCGGGAGCGCGCACGCCACGGCCGGGGTGACCGCGTTGCTGCTGGCGGTGGTGATCTACTCCGCCAGCCTGGTGTGGGTGAAGCGCATCGGCGACGACAGCCCGGCCCTGGCGACGACTACCGGCAGCCTGCTGGTCGCCCTCCCCCTGTTCGTTGCCGCGTGGTGGCTAACCGACGGCCATCTGCCCCATGGCGTGCCGCCGCGGGCGAGTGCGGCCATCGTCTACCTGGGGGTGTTCGGGTCGGTGCTGGGCTTCGCCCTCTACTATCACATCGTCCGCCACGTGCAGGCGGGGAGCGTGGCCCTCATCACCCTAGTGACCCCGGTCCTCGCGCTGCTGCTCGGCAACGCCGCCAACGGCGAACCGATCACGGCGCGAGTGGTGTTGGGCGCTGCCTGCATCACCGCCGGCCTCGCGATGCACCAGTGGCCAGCCGTCGCCGCCACATGGCGCGCCCCGCGCGGGTGAACGCTGCCCCCTCCGGCATGCCCTGGGACATGCCGGAGGGTTTGGCCACCGGCCGGTGCTCTGGCAGGGTCCCGCGGCTACTGGAGGGTGAAGGTGACCGCCGGCTGTCCGGCCGAGGCGTCGAACGTGTAACCGCTCTTGATCACGTCGACGACCGTTGCGGTGTAGACCCCGGATGCCTGGTTTCGTCCCGTCTTCCACTGTACGTCGGCATTGCCCTCGGCATCGCTGAAGCCTTGCAGTGAGATCGTCAGTCCGCCGCCGGCGTCACGGATCTCCAGGAAGACCTGGGCGCCGGACAGAGGCGTGGCGAGGTCGTCGACGACGTGGGGGCGGATGCCGACGCTACTGCGTACCGTGAAGGTGTCGGCCGGCGCGGTGAAGCTACCCTGCTTGGAGACCGACCACGTGGTCAGGCTGTCCACGAGTATCGGGATCTCCGGCGGGACCGGCGCCGAGCCCCACACCGTGGCGGCCATCACGTAGGGCTTCGCCATCCGCACGTTCGCGCTCCCCGCGTTGAGCCACGCACCGAGCATGTTCACCCCTTCGGCGGCCAGGAAGGCGTTCTGCCCGTTGTTGGCCAAGTAGAGAAACTGCATGTACTCCCAGCTCGTGGGCTGATAGAGGAGCTCGATGGTGGCGTAGGTCGCGCCGGCTGGTGGAGTCAAGCCCGCCTCGTCGAAGTAGTTATAGATCGGTCCGCCGCCATACTGGTCCGCCGGCACCGGCAGGGCGTTGTGCAGCCGTGCGGTCTCGTAGGCCATGCCGTAGGGCGGGATCCGGTTGTCCTTGACCACCGTGTTGTTGAGGACGAAGTGGAAGGTCTCGTGCTCCGTACCGGGGGGCGAGTTGGCGAGCTGGCCGAGGGTGAAGTCCGGGGCGCCAGTGTACCGGTCATAGCTCAGGGCGAGGCCGGCGGGATAACCCAGGGAGAGGAGCTGGCTGGCCCACTCCTGGGTGAGGCCGTAGTGGGCCTCGTAGACCTTGGTGTTGGGGTCATCGAGGTCGAGGAGAGATTCGACCTCCACGTCCGGGCCACCCGCGGGGTTGGCGATCGTGACGCCGATCGGGCCGTATGCGCCGTCCTCCCGCACCACCGTTCCGACGCTATCGAACCAGGTGATGTGCAGCCACATCCGGCGCCCCTCGGGATAGCCGGAAATCAGCTTATGGCCGGTGTGGTTGACCACCCTCAGGGTATCGCCGGTGACCACCAGGGTGGCGGCCTCGTTGAGCTGCTTCTGCGCCCGGGAGATGCCGTCGTTCAGGGCGGCGATCTGGGTGGCGGTCAGCCCGCCGCCGAGGCGGAGCTTGCCCTGGGAATCGAGGTACTGGATCGCCACCGGCATCCAGTAGTTGCCGCCGGTCATGTCGTGGAGGGGCAGGTCCTTGCGCGCGGGCACGCCTTGCTTATTACAGCCCGGGCCATTGACCGGCCGCATGTGGCAGGTCTGGCAGGTGAAATACCGCGGCGCGCCGTCCGCGTAGTCCCCGCCGGTCCCGGCGACCAGGGCACTCTCGTAGCCCGCCTGCAATGCCCCCCCTTGGAGGTCGGCGGGGAGAGCCAGGTAGTCCTTGACCCGGGTCTGGGAGATCAGGCCGGATTTGTACTCGCTGAAGGTCCGCTCGACGATGCCGTACTTGTATGGCGGGTTGTTGAAGGCGGCCTTGCCGTCGACCGGGCCACCGAGGACCCCGTTCGCCTCCACCGGGTCCGCGGTCGACTGCGTCCCGTGGTTATGCGCCAGGTTACCCACCGCCGCGTTGGAGACGTCGTGACAGGTGCCGCAATAGTCCACGGAGCGGTGGAATTGCGATTGCTGGAACTGGTGTCGGGCGGCGGCGTCGACGTACGGACCGAGCTTCTCGTTACCGCCCCAGATGGCGGCCATGCCGCTGCCGTAGTAGCCAATGACATTGTTCGGGTCGCTCCCGGGATCCCCGAGGTCATTGGCCAGGAACGGGGCAAACTGCAGACCGAGCCACTCCGAGTCGTCGGGATTGGTGAGCTTGTGGCAGTAGTCGCACTCCACCCCATCCGAGTCGCCGGCGGCCAGGCCCGAGCCGTCGGTGGGCGTGGAGCGGCCGGCGAGCCAGCCGGCGGTGCTGTGGCAGCGGATACAGAGGTCGCCGGCGCCGTCGAAGTCCTGCTCCGCGATCGCCAGGGTCGCCCAGAAGATCGGGTCGCGGCCGGCGTTGGCCATCATGCTGCCGCGCCAGTTGTGGGCCGGCTCCACCGAGGGGTTGTACCCCCCATGACAATTGTCGCACTTGTCAGGCGACTCCAAGTTGGTGACTTGTTGCGGCTGAGTCCCCGGCTGCTGGATGTCGGTCGGGACCGTATCGGCCGCCTGTGCGATGCCGAAGCCCAGCGCGGCGACCAAGAGAGCTCCCGCCAGAAGGTACGCCTTGATCGTCTTCATGGTGTCGTTCCCCCCGCGGCCCCGGGATGGGGCCTGAGAATGGTTTTCACAGTGGCAGCGGGCGCGCTGCGCACCTATGCGGTGTCAGACCATCGTCTTTGCCCTCCCTCTCGCCGCTGCCGGGAGCGAGCTCGGGGGTCAGAGGGATTCGCCTGGAGCACATGCGGCGGATACCCACAGGCATTCCAACCGGTAGCGGCCCCCGCGTCACGCCAGCGGGGCATAGGGCCTGCGGTCTCGATGGACCAGCTCACAGCCACTCCCTCACCGAACCAGCGACCAGCTTGTGACGTCCTGTCCAGAGGACGAGGGGCCAGCCCCCCGCGGTCCCCACGAGCTGGGACCAACCTCTCCAGAGCCCGCGCCGGCCCAGAGGGTTCAAAAAGGAACCGCCGCGCCGACGGGTGCACCGCGGCACGTAGGACGGCGCGTTTGTGCAGGCCAGGGACGTGTGGTCGGCCTGCTGACAGCCCGGGCGATGGGGGCGCCGACCGCTCTCGGCCGTAGCGAGTGCCCGGTGCGCTACCCGCCGCGTTGTGGCGACGGATTGCGGTGATCCGCGCCGCGGGCTCGGCGCCGCCGCATTACTCGGGCAACGCCTCCCTCTGCAGTCAACGCCGGCGGGCCGTGACGCGCCGCGCGAGCGTCGTCCCGTGCCCCGGGAGACGAGCCTAAAGGGGCTGGGGACCAGATTCGGGCCGTCCCTGGGCAGGATACCCGGGGTAGCGGCCCGTCTCTATGTGGTCGCCGAGGGCGCTTAGCGGTTGGCGCCCGGTAGCATCGGGCACTCGAAGTAGACCTCGGTGTCCATGAGGATGAGGTGGCCGAGGGCCATGTGATCCAGCACCTGCTCCTCGCTGGTGAGCTCGAAGTTGACCACGCCGTCACCGTCCGGGTCGTGCACCGCCATCCCCTGGTCGGTGAAGGTGACCAGCACCACGGACCAGCGGCCGCCGTTGAAGTCCCGGTCGCCGGGGGCAGCCACGGAGATCGCGCGCTGGCCCTCCAGGCCGCTCATCCCGAAGTTGTAGAGGGTATCGGTGGTGCCCTCGGGCGGGTCCGTGAAGACCGTGGGGGTGCCGACGGTGCCGTAGAGCTCCCCGTGGGACCAGATCGCCGCCGAAGCACGCAAGGGACCCTTGGCATCGGCGGAGCTGGGCACGATCAGGGCGAGCAGGGAAGACATCGCCAGGGTGATGATCAAGTTGGATTTCATGGAGGTACTCCTTTCTCGGGTGTTGGTAAGTCAATTCCGCGTACGGGCGAACGCCGATGGCGGTGCACGGGTCTGGGCGAATCGCAACGGGTAGCTTTCCTCGCGGTGGTCGGCCTGGCGGCATCGGTGTGGTTGGGATTCGGTGTCGCATCGGCCCGGTAGACCGGACGACGACCTCAACCCTAGCGGGCGTCCTTAAAGAGCGAATAACGGCTCGATAAAGATTTGGTAAAGATCACGGTGGCTCACGCCGGCAGGGTGAACCACACCCGGGTCTCGCCCGCCGAGCTGGCGGCGCCCACGGAGCCGCCGTGGGCCTCGGCCAGCTCCTTGACGATCGCCAGGCCGATGCCGGCTCCGCCCAGCTCGCGGGAGCGCGACTTGTCGGCGCGGTAAAAACGCTCGAACACGAACGGCAGGTCATCCTTCGCGATGCCGTTGCCGCTGTTCGCGACGGTGAGGCGGACGCCATCGGAGACCCGTTCCAGATGGACCGTCACCTGCCCGCCGTCGGGCGTGTAGTGGCACGCGTTCTCCGCCAGATTGCCCACCATCTGCACGAGCTTGTCCCGGTCCGCCGTCACGTGCTCGGCGCCTTGTGCCACGCGTACCTGCGGGGCGATGCCCTTGTCGCGGAAGCGGAGGCGGTAGGGGTCCAGGACCTCGTCGACCAGCGCCGGTAACGAGACCGGTGAACGTTGCAGGTGGGCGCGGGCGGCATCGGCCTTGGCGAGCTGCAGCAGGTCCTCCGCGAGGCGCACGAGGCGCAAGATCTCCTGCTGGAGGATGGCGAAGGTCTCCGGGGATGGCGGGAGGACGCCGTCGCTCAGGGCCTCCAGGTAACCGCGGACGTTGGTCAGGGGGGTGCGGAGCTCGTGGGCCACGTCGGCGACCATCGCCTTCCGGAGTTGCTCCACCCGTTCCAGGCTATTTGCCATGCGGTTGAAGGCGTCCCCGAGCTGGCCGATCTCATCCCCGGAGTCCACCTGCACACGGGCCGCGTAATTGCCGGCGGCCACCTCGCGGGTGACATCGGCCATGCGCGACAGGGGCTGCAACACCTTGCGGGTGAGCAGGAAGCTCGACACCCCGGCGAGGGCCACGGCGGCGAGGCTGGCCCAGATGAGGTACCGATGGACGGCATCGAGAAACATTTCCTGGGTCTCGGTCGGGGAGATGTCGTACTTGTCCATCAACACCATGAAGTAGTCCGCCGCCAGGTAGTCGATGGCCAGCCACACCACCACGATCACCAGGGCGATGACCGGGATGTGGATGCCCAGGAGCTTCCAGAGCAGGCGGTTGCGCATCGCGTCCCGATCACGCCACGATCGCCTCGGCCAGCCGGTAGCCGATGCCGCGCACCGTGGAAATGTAGTGCGGTGTCGAGGGATCCGGCTCGATCTTGCGGCGCAGCTTCCCTATGTGGACGTCGATCACTCGGTCCACCACCACCTCGCCGGGGCCATTGATGTGATCCAGCAGCTCATCCCGGGAGAACACGCGGCCAGGGCGGCTCATCAAGGTCTGTAGCAGCTTGTACTCCGACGGTGTCAGCGCCACCGGCCGGCCGTTCAGGGCCACGGTATGCTTTTCGGTGTCCAGGACCAGGCCGTCGCAGGAGAGCACCGTCTGTCGAGCGCGAGCGATGCCCCGCGTGCGGCGCAGGATCGCCTTGACCCGTTCCACGAGCTCCCGCGGGCTGAACGGCTTCACCACGTAGTCATCCGCCCCCAGGGAGAAACCGACGATCCTGTCGACCTCCTCTCCCCGGGCGGTGAGCATCAACACCGGGACATCGGAGAAGCCGCGCAGGGTCCGGCACACCTCGCGGCCGTCGATCTTGGGCAGCATGAGGTCGAGGATCACGAAGATCGGCCGGTGGCGCCGCGCCAGCTCCAGCCCGTGCTTGCCATCGTACGCCAGCACCGTCGCGAACCCCTCCCGCTCCAGGTAGGTCGCCACCAGCGATGCGGTGTTGCGATCGTCCTCGACGATCAAGATCGGGTCGTGCATTTTTTCCCTGTTCATGGGTCGTCTCCTCGGTGATCCATCGGTCTCGTCGAATTGCCGCGGCCGCGGTCAGGGTCCGCCGGCACAGACTACGGCCCCTCTCATAAGGGAGGTTATAGCAACTCCCGCACCACATCGAGGGAGGACCGGTTGGTGGTATCGGACCTTGAAAAAACAGTCTGTTACGGTGCGGCCAAGGCCTCCGAAAGGGCACTCGGGTGAGTCGTGCCACGATCGCGTCGACCGAATCGTTACACCGATGGTGGGCCATGGCGAGACCGCGGTAGCCCGAGGCAGCGGTCGTCTTCCCGTCCGGGGAGGGTCTGGCCCTGGTTCGGGTGAGCGCGCCGGGGGCGGAGGCGGCGTGCGCGAGCGATCTGGGTTAGCGGGTGGCGCGTCGTTACGCTGACTGCCATGGCATGGACCCGTGAGGAGATCGATGACCGGTTGAGCCGGCGGTTGGAGCCGGTCCTGTCGTCGCGACGGACGGCGGCGGCGGTGACCGAGGTGGTGTGCTCTCTCCAGCCGGCGCAGCAGGAGCGAGTCTTGGCGCTGGTCGACGTGGCGGCGGCGAGCAACGAGGAGATCGCCTACCAGTTCCTCCTCCACGTGCCGGAGGCGCTCCGCAAGCGCGGGCCGCACGGCCTGCGCGGCTGGTTGATGGAGGCGTTGGACCGGTACGACCGCGGCGGTATGTACCCGGCGGTGCAATACCTCAATGAGATCCAGCGCGAGGAGCGGTTTGCCGGGGCGTCCGCGAATCAGGCGGTGCCTCTCGACGACGTGGTGCGCGTGCTGGAGACCTACGTCAACGGCCTGAGCCGGCGGCGGTTGACGGTGACGGCGGGCGAGGCGTTGTTCACCGATGGCGAGACCCTCTTCCTCCCGGAGCGGCTGGGCCTCTTCCCGTCCGCCGAGGACAACTTCCAGCTCTACAAGGTGATGGTGACCTTGCAGTGGGCGCAGCTCGCCAACGCCACCTTCCGTCTCGACCCCCGCGCCGTGGCGTGGCCGGCCGGCAGCCCCGCGACTCCGGCGGATGACCTCGGCGGCCTGGAGGCCTTCGTCGCCCTGTTCCCGGATCCGGATCTGGCCACTCGCCTCTTCCTCCTCGCGGAGGGAGTGCGGCTGGAGGCGTGGCTCGGGGGCGACCTGCCGGGGCTGGCGCGGGTCCTGGGTGGGTTGAAGGAGAGGCTTGCCGCGATGCGGCCGATGATCGGGGGGCTGACGCCGCGGGCGGTGCTGTTTGACGGGTTGCACCGTTGGTACTTGGCCGGAAGGGTCGTGACGGGGCCGGGCGGGGATGCGCGTATGGTTGCCGAGGCGGTCGAGAAGTTCGCCTCCCTGCGCGTCCCCGGGGCCACTGCGGAGGCGAGCGCCACCGTGGCCGCGGCCGTCTACCCCCTCGCCGCGGGGCTTCCCGGCGGCGGGGACGCAGCGCCGGTGCCCTATCTGGGGGAGTTGCGGCCGGGCCAGGTGGCCGCCACTCTGCGCCGCCTGCGTGCCGGCGAGGCCCACGCCTTCCGCACGGCCGTGGCGCGGCTCCTCGGGAAGTTGCCGGAGCGCGGGGCAGAGGAGCGGATCGAGGTGCGCCCCCAGGGGGAGACCGACAAGGTGCGCCGGGGGGATGGCGTGCGGCCGGTGCCGGCGGTCGTCGACTACGAGCTGCGCGTCGATGGGCGCCCCGTGGAGATCGCCAGTGAGCTCCGCGCCCTGATCCACACCGTCATCGACGATCTGGGACAGATCCCGCCAGAGTATCTGGTGGCGGGCGGCAATGCGCCGGGCTACGCGATGAGCGACGGCGGGGACCGGTCGCCACGGGCCGCGGCGAAGCAGGAGGGTTTCCTCTACGACGAATGGGACTACCGGCGTGGCAGCTACCACAAGGACTGGTGCCTGGTGCGCGAGCTGCCCACCGCGGCCTCGGCCGAGCCGGTGGTGGAGCGGGCCCTGGCGAAGCACGCCGGTGTCGTGACCACCCTGCGCCGGCAATTCGAGTTGCTGCGCACCGAAGACCGCTGGCTACGTCGCCAGCGCAACGGCTCGGACATCGACCTCGACGCCTGCATCGAGGCCATCGCCGATTCCCGGGCGGGCAGTGAGCCCGACGAGCGGCTCTTCACCCGGGTCCAGCGCGCCGAACGCAACATCGCGGTGGCCTTCCTGGTCGACATGAGCGGCTCCACCAAGGGGTGGATCAACCAGGCGCAGAAGGAGGCCCTCGCCCTGCTGTGCGAGGCCCTGGAGGTCCTCGGCGACCGGTATGCGATCTTCGGCTTCTCCGGGGTCACCCGCCTGCGCTGCGACTTCTACACCATCAAGGGGTTCGACCAGCACTACGACGACGGGGTGCGGATGCGCATCGCGGGTATCGAGCCCCAGGACTACACCCGCCTGGGGGCGGCGATCCGCCACACCACGCGGCTGCTCGCCGAGGTCGAGGCGCGCACCCGCCTGCTCATCACGCTCTCCGACGGCAAGCCCGACGACTGGGACCACTACCGTGGCGCCACCGGGATCGAGGACACCCGCCGCGCCCTGATCGAGGCGAAGCGCCGGGAGATCTACCCGTTCTGTATCACCATCGACCGCGAGGCCCACGACTACATCGCCCACATGTACGGGGCGGTGAACTATTGCCTGGTGGAGGACGTACGCACCCTGCCGCGCAAGATCCCGGAGGTCTACCGGCGACTGACGAGGTAAGGGGGAAGGTTAGGGTCGTAGCCCCCGGTAGGAGCGAGCTTGCTCGCGAACCGACGCGGCCGGGCGGTGCGGCGCAATGGCGCCGGTTCGCGGCCAAGGCCGCTCCTACACGAGCTGACAGCTAATAGCTATCAGACCGTTTCCTGCCTTCCTTAGAGGTATTTGCCTATCCCTTTAGCTCAGGTCGTCCTCACCGAGGGTCCCAACGGGAACAGGAAGACACGAAAACGGCAAACCACGAAAGGTTGGGGTTTTTTCGTATTTCCCCCCTTTCGTGCTTTCGTGATCCCATTGTCGCCTCGTCGTTCTGGGCTTCCTGAGGTAAGGGGATAGGCAGATCGGGTGATGAGCCCGACGAGCTTCGGTTTCACCCCACGTGTCGAACGCCATCTCCCACACCCTTGCAGAATGATCTGGCCGCGCAGCGGCCATCCACCCCCTAATCCCTATCCCCTAACTCCTAGTCCCTAAAAAAGGCGGGTCGTGCAGCGCACGCCCCGCCTTTTTCAGATGGTTGCGGGGGGAGGATTTGAACCTCCGACCTTCGGGTTATGAGCCCGACGAGCTACCGGACTGCTCCACCCCGCGTCAGGGGGGCGGAGTATAGGTAGCGACCCCTTGGTGTCAAGGTGCGGGCCGGTCGTCTGGCCACCGAGGTCATCGAGAGCACAGAGGGTGTCGTTTCTGGCAACGCCAGCCTTCTTCTGTGGCCTCTGTGACCTCGGTGGCAAAGAGGGGTTCTGCCAAATCGCCCCGGATAGGGTGTGCCGAGCCGAGCGAGGCGCACCGCCCGAGAGATGGCTCGGATGGGGTTGCGGTGCGCCGCGCTGCGCTTGGCGCACCCTATGGCTATTCCTCCATCCGTAGGAGCGGCCTTGGCCGCGAACCCGGACCTGCTCGGCTTTCCCCCGCAGCGCAACGGTTCGCGAGCAAGCTCGCTCCTACGGGTGCCTGCCGGCCATCGGCGGCGTATCGCGTGACGGCGGCGGCCTGCCGCATGACCACCGTTGCAATGGAAATGGTCTTTGTTAGTATCCGCCGGCTCGCCACACTGTCCCTCTTCGATCCCTGTTTCCTTCGCTTCTTCGACGGCAGCCCTGCCATGGAATACAGCGGCATCCTGATCTTCCTGCTCTTCTCCGCCGCGTTCGGTGGGGTGCTCTGGCTCGTCGGGGCGATCTTCGGGCCCAAGGTCCGGACCGCGCTCAAGGACCAGCCGGTCGAGTGCGGCAAGCCGCCCATGACCCTCCCCGGGGGCCACTTCGACGTCAAGTTCTACATGGTGGCCATCCTGTTCGTGGTGTTCGACGTGGAGATGATGTTCCTCTTCCCGTGGGGCACCCAGTTCCGGGAGTTCGGTCTGTTCGGCTTCGTGGAGATGATGATCTTCCTCGCCGTGCTCGTCGTGGGCCTCGCGTATGCCTGGAAGAAGGGCGCCCTCGACTGGGAGTAACACAATCATGGCTGAGCAAGGCTGGTTCACCTCGCGTTCCGACGACCTGATCGGGTGGGCGCGCAAGTGGTCGATCTTCCAGTATCCGTTTGCGACCGCGTGCTGCTCGATGGTCGATGTGCGCGGCGTGCCCGCAGCGGCGCGATTGGACGGAGGGCCTGACCATGGCTGAGCAAGGCTGGTTCACCTCGCGTTCCGACGACCTGATCGGGTGGGCGCGCAAGTGGTCGATCTTCCAGTATCCGTTTGCGACCGCGTGCTGCTCGATGGAGTACATGTCCGTCTCCTGCTCCCACTACGACCTCGAGCGGTTCGGCGCCGGCTGGCCGCGCTGGACGCCGCGCCAGTCGGACGTGCTGTTCGTGGTGGGGACCATCTCGCACAAGATGGGGCCGGTGCTGAAGACGATCTACGACCAGATGTGTGAGCCCAAGTGGGTGCTCGCCTTCGGGGTGTGTACCTGCACCGGCGGTTTCTACAACAACTACGCCACGATCCAGGGGATCGACACCATCGTGCCGGTCGATATCTATGTCCCGGGGTGCCCGCCGCGGCCCGAGACGGTGATCGACGGCCTGCTCAAGCTCCACGAGAAGATCCAGAACGAGCGCCAGTCGATGCGTGGCCGTGAGTGGGTGAAGGAGAGCGCCGAGTCCAATGTCTGATCTCATCGAGCTCCTGCGCGCGCGCTTCCCCGCGGCCGTGATCGACAGCCACGCGAATTGTGGCGACGACACGGTGGTGATCGGCCCGGACGCGCTGCGCGCGGTGGCGACCTTTCTCCACGACGACGCGGAGGTCGGCTTCGAGATCTTGATGGACCTGACGGCGGTCGACTACTACCGCCGCAAGCCACGCTTCGAGGTCGTCTACCACTTCCTCTCCCACCGCCGGAACCAGCGGTTGCGGATCAAGGTGCCGGTGGACGGCACGGATCCGTGCGTGCCGACCGTGCAGGATCTATGGGTCTCCGCCAACTGGATGGAGCGCGAGGCATGGGACATGTTCGGGGTCCGCTTCGATGGCCATCCCGACCTGCGCCGCATCCTCATGTACGAGGAGTTCGAGGGCCACGCCCTGCGCAAGGACTACCGCGTCGACAAGCGCCAACCCCTGGTCGGCCCGGTGAATTAACTGCTCAACGCAGAGCCGCTGAGGCGCAGAGCCGCAGAGATTTTTTTGGAACTACAGATGAACACAGATTCACACGGATGGGTGTTGGCTCCGCTTTGCTTGAGCCGGCCTACGCGGGCGTGAAGAAATGAAGGCCAGATCTGTGTCTATCTGTGTTCATCCGTGGTTCCCCCTCTGCGTCTCCGCGCCTCTGCGTTAAGAAATCCAAGCACCAATCCTCTGATGCCTACCGCCGCCGAACAGCCCCTGACCACCCGGTCGATGATGCTCAATCTGGGCCCGTCGCATCCGTCGATGCACGGGGTGGTGCGCTTCATCCTGGAGCTGGACGGCGAGACCATCGTCAAGGCGGACACGGAGATCGGCTACCTGCACCGGGCCTTCGAGAAGATGTCGGAGCAGGGCAACTACTTGCAGGTGATCCCATACACCGATCGCCTCAACTACGTCTCCCCGCCGATCAACAACCAGGGCTACTGCATGGCGGTGGAGAAGCTCATGGGCATCACGGTGCCTGAGCGCGGCGAGTACGTGCGGGTGATCTGCAGCGAGATCGCCCGGGTGGTCGACCATCTCACCTGCGTCGGTGCCGGGGCCATGGAGCTGGGCGCCTTCACCGCCTTCCTCTACATGATGGAGGCGCGGGAGGAGCTGTACGACTGCCTGGAGGCGGTGACCGGTGCGCGGTTGACGGTCTCCTTCGGCCGCATCGGCGGGGTGAAGGCAGACCTGCCGGAGGGCTTCACGGCCCTGGTCAAGAAGGCGTTTGCCAAGACCCGCGAGGTGCTGGTGGAGTGCGATAAGCTCCTCACCCGTAACCGCATCTTCTTCGACCGCATGCGCGGCGTGGGCTACCTGTCGAAGGAGCGCACCCTTGAGTACGCCATCCAGGGGCCGTTCGCCCGCGCCAACGGCGTCGACTGGGACCTGCGCCGCGACCAGCCCTACTCGATCTACCCGCAGCTCGAGTTCGAGGTGCCGGTGGGCGACGGCTGCGACACCTACGACCGCTACCATGTGCGTATGCGCGAGATGGAGCAGTCGATGCGCATGGTGGAGCAATGCCTGTTCAAGATCCCCAAGGGGCCGATCGGCGTCGATGAGCACGGCCGCGAGCTGACCGGTGCGGACATGGTGGATGCGGCGAAGATCGGCCACACCCTGCAATTCCAGACCGCCCATGCGGTGGTGGATCCGACCCTCGACGGTACCGGCCGCGGTGAGATCGAGCGGGTGACCAACCCCGACAAACACGTGCTGTTGCCGCCCAAGGAGCAGACCTACGGCAACATCGAAGGGTTGATGAACCACTTCAAGCTGGTGATGACCGGCCACGGTCTGCATCCACCGGCGGGGGAGGCGTATGGCGCGGTGGAGGGGGCGAATGGCGAACTCGGCTTCTACGTGGTCTCCGACGGCACCGACCGGCCCTACCGGGTCCGCTGCCACTCCCCATGCTTCATGATCCTCGCGGCGATGGCGGAGGTTCTGGAAGGGCACATGATCGCGGACATCACTCCGATCTTCGGGATGGTGAACATGATCGCCGGGGAACTAGACCGATGAGTGACACTGCCGGCCACGGCGCGGCCGAGCTCATCCCGGTCCTGGCGGCGAAGGTGGTGGAGATCACCGGCTTTCCGAAGGAACTGCGCACGGAGTGCGACGCCATTCGCCAGAAGTACGAGACGCCGCGCTCGGCGTTGATGCCGATCCTGTGGCTCTTCCAGGGCCGGTACGGCTATGTCTCGCAGGAGATGGAGCGGGTGATCGCCGACTACCTGGAGATCCCGGTCATCTGGGTGCGCGAGACCACCACCTTCTACACCATGTACAACAAGCGGCCGGTGGGCACCTACCACGTGCAGGTGTGCGGCAACCTGTCGTGCGTCCTGTGCGGGGCCAAGGAGACCATCGCCATGGTGGAGGAGGAGTTGGGCATCCGTGTCGGTGGGACGACCGGCGATGGCCGTTTCACCCTGTCGGTCGTGCAATGCCTCGCCGCCTGCGAGCAGGCGCCCATGATGCAGATCAACGACCGCTACTACGGCCCGCTGGATCGCGCCAAGGTGCGGGAGATCTTCGGGGGACTGCCGTGAGGGCTGCGCGAGAGGCCAGAGGCCAGAGGCCAGGGACCAGGGGTGGATGCCAGCCCTGCGGGTTGGCACTGATTGTTTCGGCCAGCGACCACGTCATTTATACCCGGCCCCTGGCCCCCGGCCCCCGGCCCCAGACCGACGCGGTCACCTACGCCCTCGCTTGCCATGGAGGGCGGTCGTGAGCACACCGAAGCTTTTGTCGGCCAATTTCGGCTCGGTGGACTCGCACAAGCTCGACCACTATGTCGGGCGCGGCGGCTACGAGCAGGCGCGGCGGGTGATCACCGAGGTCGCGCCGGAGGCCGTCATCAACGAGGTGAAGCTCGCCCGCCTGCGCGGGTGCGGCGGCGCCGGCTTCCCCGCCGGCGTGAAGTGGGGGTTCATCCCCAAGGGCGGCACCAAGCCGGTCTACCTGGCGGTGAATGCGGATGAGGGCGAGCCCGGCACCTTCAAGGACAAGTACCTACTCACCTACGAGCCGCACATGCTCCTGGAGGGGATGCTGATCTGCGGCAAGGCGGTCAACTGCCATAAGGCGTACATCTACGTGCGCGGCGAGTTCGACGTCCCCATCGCGCGCATGCAGGCGGCGGTGGACGAGGCATATGAGCGCGGCTACCTTGGCACCGACGTGATGGGCACCGGCTTCGCCTTCGACGTGGTGGTGCACCGCGGCGCCGGGGCCTACATTTGCGGCGAGGAGACGGCGCTGCTCGAATCGGTGGAGGGCAAGGCCGGTCACCCGCGGCTCAAGCCGCCGTTCCCGGCGATCGTCGGCCTGCACGGCTGCCCCACGGTGATCAACAACGTCGAGACCCTGGCCCTGGTGCCGCACATCTTCCGCCTCGGCGCCGCGGAGTTCTTGAAGCTCGGCGTCGAGACCGCGGGCGGCACCAAGCTGTACTGCATCTCCGGCCACGTGAAGAAGCCGGGCGTGTACGAGGCGCCGCTCTCCACCACGCTGCGCGAGCTGATCTACGACTACGCCGGCGGCATGCGTGGCGAGGCCCGGCTCAAGGCGGTGGTGCCCGGCGGCCTGTCGGCCAAGATCCTGCGCGCGGACGAGATCGACGTGGAGGCGAGCTTCGACGGCCTCAAGGTGGTCAACACCATGCTCGGCTCGGCGGGCCTGATCGTCATGGACGACACGACCTGCATGGTAGAGATGCTGGAGCGGGTGATCGGCTTCTACGCCCACGAGTCGTGCGGCCAGTGCAGCCCGTGCCGCGAGGGGACCGGCTGGCTGCACCGCATCGTGCAACGTATCCTCGCGGGCCACGGCCACCCCGACGATCCGAACAACCTCTTCACCATCGCCTCCAAGGTGGAGGGCACCACCATCTGCCCCCTGGGGGATGCGGCGGCGTGGCCGGTGCAGACCTGGGTGACCAAGTTCCAGGAAGAGTTCGAGTACTTCGCCCGCCACGGCCGGTCCATGGTCACCGGCGAGGCGGTGGCGGTGTAGCGACCCGCAATGAAGCTAGCCGCGAATGGACGCAAATGGACGCGAATAAGGAACGCCTTGTAGGTCGGAGCAAGGCGCGTGAGCACCGGATCCGACAACCGGCGTCGGCTCTGCTTCGCTTGAGCCGACCGCCGTCTCTTATTGTGGCGTAACGGAGTTTATGAAGACGCTGATCACATTTGCCGTGGCTATTCGCGTCCATACGCGTCCATACGCGTCCATACGCGGCTGGCAGTTTTCTGTTCTGAACCACCGAGACAATCGATGCCTAAGGTGACCATAGACGGACAGGAGGTCGAGGTCGCGGCCGGGACCACCATCATCGAGGCGGCCCGGCGGGTGGGGGTCTCGATCCCGCACTATTGCTATCACCGGGGGCTGTCCATCGCCGGCAATTGTCGCATGTGTCTGGTGGAGGTGGAGAAGGTCCCGAAGATGCTGATCGCCTGCCACACCCAGGTGGCGGACGGCATGGTGGTGCACACCACCAGCGACAAGTGTCGGGAGTACCGCGCCGCGGTCCTGGAGTTCATCCTGGTCAACCACCCGCTGGACTGCCCGGTGTGTGACCAGGCGGGGGAGTGCAAGCTCCAGAATTACTACATGGAGCACGGCACCAACGGCTCGCGGGTCGACGAGAACAAGGTCAAGAAGCGCGCCAAGGCGACCCAGATCGGGCCCAACGTGATGCTCGACTCGGAGCGTTGTATCCTGTGCTCGCGCTGCGTGCGCTTCACGGACGAGATCACCCACACCCACGAGCTCGGCATCGTCGAGCGGGCCGACCATTCGGAGATCATCCTCGCCGACGGGGCGTGGCTCGACAACCGCTACGCCGGCAACGTCGTGGACATCTGCCCGGTCGGGGCCCTCACTGACCGCGACTTCCGCTTCAAGTGCCGGGTCTGGTACCTCACCGCCGTGGATTCCGTGTGCACCGGCTGTGCCCAGGGGTGCAACATCCACATCCACGTCAACCGCGATCGGCCGCACAAGGCCGAGGGCGATCGGGTGATGCGCTACAAGCCGCGCGAGAACCCGGACGTCAACCGCTGGTGGATCTGCGACGAGGGTCGCTACTCCTACAAGGCGATTGATCGCGACCGTGTCGAGCAGCCGTGGGTCGATGATCACATCGTCGCCGTGGAACGCGCCCTCGATGCCAGCGCCGAGGCGCTGCGCGTGGCCGGCGACGCCATCGGTCTGCTGGTGGCCACGACCGCCAGCAACGAGGAGATGTTCCTCGCCCGCACCCTGTTCGCCGACCGCCTGGGCGCCAAGGTCGCGTTCCTCACGCCCCCCCAGGGCGAGGCGGACGACTTCCTGATCCGCGCCGACAAGAGCCCCAACCGCCGCGGTGCGGAGGAGATCATCGGCAGGGAGACCGGCGATCCCGTCGCCTGGGTAAGGGAGAACGGTGTGAAGGCGCTGGTGGTGATCGGCGAGGCCGATCTCGCCGGCATGAAGTCGACCATTGACCACCTCACGGTGATTGCCACCCACCCGGGCAAGGCGACCGAGCAGGCCCACGTGGTGCTGCCGGGTACGGTCCACGCCGAGGTCGAGGGGAGCTTCACCAACCATCAGGGGCGGGTGCAGCGGCTCCGGGTGGCCGTACCGCCCCTGGGCAACGCCGTCGAGACGTGGCGCCTGCTCATGGAGCTCGGTGAGCGCCTCGGCCAATCGTTCGACTACGGCTTCGAGGATGACATCTTCGCCGACCTCGCGGCACAGGTCCCGGCCTTTGCCGGCCTGACTCACGAGGGGCTCGGCGGCAGGGGTGCCCTGCTCGGCGCCGGTAGCCAGCAACCGGCGGAGGTGGGGTGATGTGGATCGACCTCGCCATCAAGGTCGCGCTGGCCATCGTCATGATGTTGATCGTGATCAACATCGGCGGCATCCACTCGTGGGTGGAGCGCAAGCAGAGCGCGGTCATCCAGGACCGGTGGGGCGCCAACCGCGCGGGCTTCACCATCCGCTGGTGGCCCCTGCGCTGGCTCAACCCGATCCTGCGTCCGATCATCTATCTCGGCCTGTTCCAGCCGATCGCTGACCTCGTCAAGCTGGCGGTGAAGGAGAACTGGTCGCCGCCGGGGGGCATGCGCTGGCTGCACGCGGTGGCGCCGTTCCTCTACATCGTCTTCGCCATGGTCGGCTTTGCCGCGATCCCGTTCGGCGACGTGCTGCACGCCTTCGGACGCGACATCGTCCTGCAGGTGGCGAGCCTCAACGTCGGCATCCTGTTCATCTTCGCGATGGCCGGTCTGGGCGTGTACGGCATCGTCCTGTCCGGGGTGTCGTCGAACAACAACTACTCGTTCCTGGGCGGGGTCCGCGCCTCGTCCCAGATGATCTCCTATGAGGTGACCCTCGGTGCGACGATCATCGGCATCGTGATGATCTACGGCACCCTCGACCTGCAGGAGATCGTGCGCGGGCAGGGCGCCATGCTGTGGGGATGGCTGCCCAAGTGGGGGATCCTCGTCCAGCCGGTGGGCTTCATCCTCTTCATGACCGCCGCCATCGCGGAGACCAAGCGGGTGCCGTTCGATCTGCCGGAGGGGGAGAGCGAGATCATCGGCTACTTCGTCGAGTACTCCGGGACCAAATTCGGCATGTTCCTGCTCGCCGACTTCATCGAGACCGTCATGGTGGCGGCGCTGTGTACGACGCTATTCCTCGGCGGCTGGCAGGTGCCCTACCTGGAGGCCAGCGGCTGGGCCTTCCCGTGGGGGAGCCACGTGGCCGTGGGTCACGCGTGGGTGGTGGTCCTGCAATTTCTCAGCTTCATCATTAAGGTGATCGCCTTCTGCTGGCTCCTGATGACCATCCGCTGGACATTGCCGCGGTTCCGCTACGACCAGCTCATGGACCTGGGGTGGAAGCGGATGCTGCCGGTCTCGCTGGGCAATATCGCCGTCACCGGCCTGGTGATCCTGCTGGTCGAGGCGCTGTAGTGCTCGCCGAGCCGCGTCGCGGCCATCCATCCCCAATTTCTCGCCCGCATTTCTCACGATGAATCAGTTGCCCGCGTCCCCGTCGGCGCCCTCCACCAGGGTAGGAGCCGATTGTACCGGCGACCCGCGCCGTAGGCGCGGCAGGCCCTGCGGGCCTGGTCGCCGAAGGGATTCGGCTCCTACCCGCGGGCTGCCCCGCGCTTCCGGCCAGGTACACGCTCTCGCGATGATCCCTGGTGAGAAAAACGGGCTAACCCCTGCCAGCAAACCCCTGTGAGGGCCGCGAACCCCATGGACGACGCTACGACCCATCCCCGATCGCGTTCCGACCAGATGGTCCTGAAGCGCGGGCCGCTCGACTTCTGGGAGCGGATCTACGTGGTGGAGGCGTTGCGCGGCGTCGCGATCACCTCCGAACACTTCTTCCGTAACATGTGGTACCACACCCTGCACCTCTTCGGCCTGGCCAAGGACAAGCAGGCAGCGGTCACCTACCAGTACCCCGAGGAGTGCCGGCCGTTGGCGCCGCGCCTGCGCACCCGCCACCGCCTCACCCGGCGCGAGGACGGCACGCCGCGCTGCGTCGGTTGCATGATGTGCGAGACCATCTGCCCGGCGCGTTGCATCTACATCGTCGCCGAGGAGCATCCCGACCCCAACATCGAGAAGCGCCCGGTGAGCTTCGACATCGATCTGGGGATGTGCGTCTACTGTGGCTTCTGCGTGGAGGTGTGCCCGGAGGATGCGATTCGTATGGATACCCAGATTCTCGACGTCTGTGCCTACAGCCGCGAGGGGTTGAAGCTCAACATGGCGCAACTCCTGGCGGCCGAGCCGGGTATGGACTTCAGCAGGGAGCGGACCCGTGGTTGAAAAGGTCGTCTTCCTCTACTGCGCCTGCGCCTGTGCGGTCTCGGCGGGGATGATGATCAGCCGCAGCAACCTGCTGCACGGTGTCCTGTGGATGCTCACCTTCTTCATCCATGTGGCCGGTATTTTCCTGCTGCTGAACGCCGAGTTCATCGCCGCGTTGCAGATCATGGTCTACGCCGGCGCGATCCTGGTCCTCTACCTCTTCCTGATCATGCTCCTCGATGTCCAGGGCCTGGCGGCCCAGCGCCAGAGCCACGGCTCGGCACCGGTCGCGTCGTTGTTCGCCGGCGTGATGGGTGCCTTGATGCTCGTGGTCTTGACCCGCGCCGACTTCGGCGGCAGCCACGGAGTAGTCACGGCCGCCGCGGTGGCCAAGAGTGGCAACGTCCAGGTGGTCGCCAGGGAGTTGTTCACGACCTACCTGTTACCCTTTGAGGTCGCCTCCCTGATCTTGCTGGTGGCCATGGTGGGGGCAATTCTCCTCGCCAAGAAGAGGCTGTGATGGAAGCGGCGATCCCCATCCACTGGAGCATCGGGTTGTCGGCGGTGATCTTCGCCATCGGCGCGGTCGGGGTGCTGACGCGGCGCAACATGATCCAGGTCTTCATGGCCCTGGAGCTGATGCTCAACGCGGTGAACATCAACCTGGTGGCCTTCAGCCAGCACCTCGAGTCGATGACCGGCCAGGTCTTCGTCCTGTTCGTGATCACCGTGGCGGCCGCCGAGGCGGCCATGGCCCTGGCGATCATCGTCGCCTTCTACCGCAACAAGCCGACCCTTAACGTGGACGAGTTCAACCTGTTGAAGTGGTGAGCGGTTTTTCACCACAGGAACACAGAGGGGAGGGAAGGGGAATCACAAGGCAAGAAAAGCTCTGCGTTCTCTGTGCCTCCGCGGTGAACCCACTTCTTTCCCAGCTCCTATCGCCATGAACTCCATCGTCTGGATCCCCGCCCTGCCGCTGTTGGCCTTCGTGATCAACGGCCTGTTCGGGGCCTTCTACCCGAAGCGGTGGGCAGGCTGGCTATCGGTCCTGGCGGTGGTCGGTGCGTTCGTCCTCGCTCTGCAGGCCCTTGCTGGGGTGCTAGGCCACCAGGGACACGGGGCGTACTTCTACGGCACGGTGTACCAGTGGATCTCCTCCGGGGGTTTCCAGGTGACGGTCGGGTTCAACGTCGATCCCCTCACGGCGATGATGCTGTGCGTGGTGACCGGCGTGGGCTCCGCGATCCACATCTACTCTACCGGTTACATGGCGGCGGACCCGGGCTACCGGCGTTTCTTCTGCTTCCTGTCGCTGTTCACCTTCTCGATGCTGATCCTGGTCCTGGCGAACAACTTCCTCCTCCTCTACGTGGGGTGGGAGCTGGTAGGGCTGTGCTCCTACTACCTGATCGGCTTCTGGTTCGAGAAGCAGTCCGCGGCGGATGCCGGCAAGAAGGCGTTCGTGGTCAACCGGGTGGGGGATTTCGGCTTCGGCATCGGGATCTTCTTGATCTGGGTGACCTTCGGCACCCTCGATTATCACGCGGTCTTCAGCCGCGCCCATGAGATCGTCGGCCAGAACGTGCACTTGTTCGGCGCCGACATCCCGACCCTCACCCTGATCTGCCTGCTGCTGTTCGTCGGCGCCATGGGTAAGTCTGCCCAGTTCCCCCTCCACGTGTGGTTGCCGGACGCGATGGAGGGTCCGACGCCCGTCTCGGCCCTGATCCACGCCGCCACCATGGTCACCGCCGGCGTCTACATGGTGGCGCGCTGTGCAGCGCTCTTCGACTTGGCACCGGTGGCGATGGAGACGGTGGCCGTGGTGGGCGGCTTCACCGCGATCTTCGCGGCCTCCATCGGCCTGGTGCAGAACGACATCAAGAAGGTCCTCGCCTACTCGACCGTGAGCCAGCTTGGGTACATGTTCCTCGCCGCTGGGATGGGTGCCTACGGCGCGGCGGCCTTCCACCTGATGACCCACGCCTTCTTCAAGGGGCTCCTCTTCCTGTGCTCCGGCTCGGTGATCCACGTGATGGAGCACGGCCTCCACGGCGCCGGCATCCACCAGGATCCGCAGGACATGCGCAACATGGGCGGCTTGAAGGAGTACATCCCTTGGACCTACCGCACCTTCGTCGTGGGCGCGGTGGCGATTGCCGGCGTGCCACCCCTGGCGGGCTTCGTGAGCAAGGACTTGATCCTGGAGAAGACCTTCGCCCACGGTGGGGTCCTCGGCTACGGTCTATGGGCGGTCGGGGCGATCGCGGCCTTCATGACCGCGTTCTACATGTTCCGCCTCATCTACATGACCTTCCACGGCGCTCCACGGTTCGCGCCCGAGGTGGCCAGGCACCTCCACGAGTCGCCTCCGTCGATGGTGTTGCCCCTGCAGGTGCTGGCGCTCTTCTCCATCGGCGGGGGTCTGGTGGGGTGGCCGGCGCTCCTCGGTGGCGCCAAGTTGTTTGGCTTCGGGGAGGGCATCATTGACTTTCTGCAGCCCGCCTTCGGCCACGGCGCCCATCACGGCGACCACCTGAGCCACGCCCTGGAGCTCGGCCTCATGGGGGTGTCGGTGGCCGTCGGGGTGGCGGGCATCGCCCTGGCGTACGCCTTCTATGTCGCCGATCCGCGGCGACCGGTGCGGCTGGGACGCGACTTTCCCGCCCTGCACGGGGTGTTGCTTAACAAGTGGCTGATGGACGAGATCTATGACGTGATCTTCGTCAATCCGGTCAAGTCCGGCGCCCGCCGCCTGTATCGCGCCTTCGACCTCTTGATCGTCGACGGCGTGGTGAACGGCGTCGGCGCCCTGGTTCGCGCCACGGGCCGGGGCCTGCGCCCGGCCCAGACCGGCGGGGTCCAGAACTACGCCGCGATCATGGTCGCCGGCCTGCTGGTCATCGCCATCGTCGCCCTGGCCCCGTGGTTGTAACCGCGCGTGTTTACCACCGAGGCACAGGGAAAAAAGGCTAGCCGCAAATGGACGCGAATGGACGCGAATGTTGTCGTCGCTGGGATGAGTTGTCGGTCGAATCAAGGCGCGTCCGCGCCGGATCCGCGCCGCCTATCGGAGGCGCGTTGGCGAAAGCAGTGAAAAACGATTTGCGTCCATACGCGTCCATTTGCGGCTAAGACCTTCCTAGCTTTTTTCGACGCCGAGAACCCCACGATGCATTACCCGATCCTGTCGCTCGTGACCTTCTTGCCCCTGGCTGGGGCGGCGATCCTCCTCTTTGGTGTGGACCGCAACAGCCCGGGGGTCGCCCGGTGGGTCGCCTTTGCCGTGTCCGCGGTCACGTTCGCCGCGTCGTTGCCCCTGGTCTTCGCCTTCGACCGGACCACCGCCGCGATGCAATTCGTCGAGCGGGTGAGGTGGATTCCCAGCTTCGCCATCTACTACCACGTCGGGGTCGACGGGATCTCGCTGTTGCTGGTGCTGCTCACGACCCTGTTGTCGATGGTCGCGATCCTCGGCGCCTTCACGGCGGTCCACGAGCGGGTGAAGGAGTTCATGATCGCCATGCTGGTGCTCGAGACCGGCATGATCGGCGTGTTCTGCGCCCTGGATTTCTTCCTGTTCTACCTCTACTGGGAGGTGATGCTCATCCCCATGTACCTGTTGATCGGGATCTGGGGCGGGGAGGAGCGGCTGTACGCGGCGGTGAAGTTCTTCCTCTACACCCTGTCCGGCTCGGTGGTGATGCTGGTCGCCATCCTCGCCCTGTACTTCAAGGCGGGGGGCACCTTCGATATCCAGTCCATTGCGGCCCAGGCGCGCGGCTTCTCCTCCGCCTTCCAGGGGTGGATCTTCGTCGCCTTCTTCCTCGGCTTCGCCATCAAGGTGCCGATGTTCCCGTTCCACACCTGGCTACCGGACGCCCACGTTCAGGCGCCCACTGCCGGCTCGGTGATCCTCGCCGGGGTGCTGCTGAAGATGGGTACCTACGGCTTCCTGCGCTTCGCGATTCCCATGTGCCCGGAGGTTCTCCACGTCTTTGTGCCGTGGGTGATGGGGCTCTCAGGGGTGGCGATCATCTACGGGGCGTTGATGGCCCTGGCGCAGGACGACATGAAGAAGCTGGTCGCCTACTCCTCCGTCTCGCACATGGGCTACATCACCCTCGGCTTGTTCGCCCTCAACATCCAGGGGATGGAGGGCGGCATCCTGCAGATGATCAACCACGGCATCTCCACCGGCGCGCTGTTCCTCCTGGTGGGGATCATCTATGAGCGCCGCCACACCAAGCTGATCGCGGAGTTCGGTGGCCTGACTAAGGTGATGCCGCTGTTCGCGGTGTTCTTCTCCATCTTCACCATGTCCTCCATCGGCCTGCCGGGATTGAACGGCTTCGTCGGGGAGTTCCTCACCCTGGTGGGGGTGTTCAATAGCCCGTATCGCCTGTTCGCCGTGGTCGGTGCCTTCGGCATCATCCTCGGTGCCGGGTACATGCTGTGGATGTTCCAGCGGGTGATGTTCAACAAGCTGGACAATCCGGCCAACGCAGGGCTCAAGGACGTCAACTTCCGGGAGTTCGTCGTGCTCGCACCGCTGGTGGTGTTGGCCTTCTGGATCGGCCTCTACCCCGATCCCTTCCTGGATATTCTCCATCCCTCGGTCGACCACCTCCTCGCCCAGGCGAGCACCATCCACGTGGCCCAACTGGAGCTCCTGCCGTGATGCCGGACATCGCCTACGCCGCCCTGCTGCCGGAGATCTGCCTGTCGGTCCTGGCCCTCGCCCTGCTGCTGCTCAACTTCTCGGTCCCCGAGGGCGGCAAGGGATCCATCGCCGGCGTCGCGGTCGCCGCGTTGGTGGTGGCGGGGATCTGCATGGTGCCGCTCTGGAACCACCCGGTAGTCACCTTCGCCGGTAGCTACGCCGTCGACAACTTCTCGCTGTTTTTCAAGACGGTCTTCCTGGTGGCCGCGGGGCTGGCGATCCTCCACTCCGGCGCCTACCTGCGCCAGGAGGGGAGCGAGCACGGCGAGTACTATGCCCTGCTGCTGTTCGCCACCGTGGGCATGATGGTCATGGCCTCGGGTCGCGATCTGATGGTGATCTACGTCGGCCTGGAGCTGATGTCCATCACCTTCTACGCCCTGGTCGGGCTGATCCGCAGCCGCCTCACCTCCAACGAGGCGGCGCTCAAGTACTTCCTCCTCGGGGCCTTCTCCTCCGGCTTCCTGCTCTACGGCTTCTCGTTGCTTTACGGTCTCACCGGTACCACCAGCATCCCTGGCATCCACACCTTCCTGGCGGCCAATCCGGCAGCGGTGGGTGCGCCCCTGGTCCTGGCGATGGTGCTGGTGTTGATCGGCCTGGGCTTCAAGCTCGCCCTGGTGCCGCTCCACTTCTGGGCCCCGGATGTCTACCAAGGGGCGCCAACGCCGGTCACCGGCTTCCTGTCCGTGGGCTCCAAGGCAGCCGCCTTCGCTGCCGTCTTGCGCATCTTCGGCAGCGGCCTCGCCGGTCAGGGGGCGTTGTGGTCCGAGCTGCTCACCGGTCTGGCGGTCCTGACCATGATCGTCGGTAACCTGCTGGCCATCCAGCAAAGCGATATCAAGCGGATGCTGGCCTACTCGTCCATCGCCCACGCCGGGTACGCCATGGTCGGGGTGGTGGTCGGGGGCGTGATCGGCACCTCGGCCGTGCTGTTCTACATGCTCGGCTACGCCTTCATGAACCTGGGCGTCTTCGGGGTGATCACGGCCCTCAATCGCACCGAGGGTGAGGCATCGAGCCTGGACAACTTCCGTGGCCTGGCGAAGCTCCACCCGGGGCTCGCCTTGATCATGTTCGTGCTGCTTTTCTCCCTGGCCGGTATTCCCCCCACCGCGGGCTTTTTCGGCAAGTTCTACATCTTCATGGGGGCGGTGCGTGCGGGGTTCGTTTGGCTGGCGGTCATTGGCATGCTCAACTCGGCGGTCTCCGCCTACTACTACCTGCGGGTGATCATGATTATGTACATGAGCGAACCCGCGGGCGAGGCGCAGATCCTCCTCTCCCGTCCGATGACCTGGAGCCTCGCTGCGTCGGTGCTCGGTGTCTTTGCGCTCGGGCTGATGCCCGACGCCTTCCTGGCGTTGGCGAGGAGCTCGGCCATTGGATTCTAGGGTGAGGGCATCTGCGACACGTAAGTGTGGGCGTCGCTGCCGATGGTCGCGCAGGGGAGACCCGCGCGGCGATTGTCGCTGGCAACCACGATGACAGACCCCGAGGTGGCCGATTCGCGCCGCCACTACCGCGTTGCCTCCGGGCTCGACGCGTTGCTCGCGGTGGCTCTGGTGCTGGAAGACGGACGAGGGCTGCCCGCCGAGCTGGTCGACCTGAACGCAAGCGGCGCCTGCCTGCGGTGGCCCCTGGCGACCACCCCCGTCCTCGATCTCAATGACACGGTGCAGCTCAACTTCCAGGCATGAAGCGGGACGTCGCTGCTCAAGATCCAGGCCGTCGTACGGTGGATGGGGAATGACCCGGAGTTTATCCGTTACGGCTTCGAGTTTGCGGACGCCAGCGACCTCGCCGCCGGCGGGGATGCGAGGCTCTGGGCGCTGTTTAACCGGCGACGGGTCCCTCGCGGGTGAGGGTGCCGATAACGCGTTGAGTTTCCAGAAGACCTTCCGTCGTCAGCGATCCTGACGACGACCTGGCGGGTGGCGGTCGTGGGTGCCGATCGCGGAATGCGCCGCAGCGCGGATCTGTCGATGGCAGCACTGCATTCCCGGGATGTCTGGCGCCTTGAAACGCCTTGACCACTCGCGAGCCCATAGATAACCTTCGCCGCCGCTCGCACCTCGCCAATCACACCCGGAACGATTAGGTTCACGTCGGACCGGGTTGTTCCGGGGATCGGCTCGGGTGGAGCACCGTGCAGCAGGCGGCTCTGCCGCGATTTTCACAGTCGCAAGTATCACCCGCGAGAGGTTTTCGGATAGGGATCATTCAACCCCCAAGGAGAGCAAGAACATGCCTACCTTCGTGATGACCGAGAAGTGCGACGGCTGTAAGGGCCAGGACCGGACCGCGTGCATGTACATCTGCCCGCACGACCTGATGAAGCTCGACAAGACGATCAACAAGGCCCTTAACCAGGAGCCGGACAGCTGCTGGGAGTGCTACTCCTGCGTCAAGATCTGCCCGCAGCAGGCCATCGAGGTTCGCGCCTACCAGGACATCGTTCCCATGGGTGCCCAGGTCATCCCGATGCGCTCCTCCGACTCCATCATGTGGACCGTCAAGTTCCGTAGCGGCGAGACCAAGCGCTTCAAGTTCCCGATCCGCACCACCCCCGAGGGCTCCATCGATCCCTACGGCGGCAAGCCGGCGGCCGGCAACCTGGACGACGAGTGCTTCTTCACCGAGACGGCGGGCTCCCTGCCGAGCATGGGCTAAGCCCGACATTCGGGAAAAGCCTCTGCGTCCGGGCAATTCCAACGCGCATTAACCCTCACCTGGGAAGGAATATCGCATGTCTGACGAGGCCGTAGCTGTACGGGATCTGGAAGAGGCCCACTTCTGTCACAACCCCAACATCGTCGAGTTGGAGACCGATCTCTTGCTGGTCGGCGGCGGCATGGGCTGCTGCGGCGCGGCCTACGAGGCGGTGCGCTGGGCCGGCGACGACGTGAAGATTCTCCTGGTCGACAAGGCCGCCATGGATCGTTCCGGCGCCGTGGCTCAGGGACTCTCCGCGATCAACACCTACCTCGATGATCAGGATCCCGCCGACTACGTCCGCATGGTCGCCAACGACCTGATGGGTATCGTCCGCGACGATCTGATCTTCGACGTCGGTCGTCACGTCGACGACTCGGTGAAATTGTTCGAGGAGTGGGGTCTGCCAGTATGGAAGCAGCCGGGCGACGAGAACAAGTCCCTGCGCGAGGGTGGCAAGCCGGTGCGTTCGGGTAAGTGGCAGATCATGATCAACGGTGAGTCCTACAAGCCCATCGTCGCCGAGGCCGCCAAGGCGGCCCTCGGAATGGACAACATCATCGAGCGCTGCTTCATCGTGAAGCTCCTCCTCGACGACGCCAAGGACAACCAGATCGCGGCGGCGGTCGGGTTCTCGGTGCGCGAGAACAAGATCTTCATCATCAAGTGCAAGGCGATGGTCATGGCCTGCGGTGGTGCGGTGAACATCTTCCGGCCGCGTTCCGTGGGTGAGGGCATGGGCCGCGCGTGGTACCCAGTGTGGAATGCCGGCTCCACCTACACCATGGCCGCGCAGGTCGGTGCGGAGCTCACCATGATGGAGAACCGCTTTGTGCCGTGCCGTTTCAAGGACGGCTATGGCCCGGTTGGCGCCTGGTTCCTCCTCTTCAAGTCGAAGGCGGTCAATGCCTACGGCGAGGATTATCTGGTCAAGAATCACGACATGCTCGAGCAGTACCCGCCGTACGGCCTGGCCAAGGTCCCGGCGACCTGTCTACGTAACCATCTCATGATGAAGGAGATGAAGGACGGGTTCGGGCCGATCTACATGGATACGCCCACGGCCCTCGCCAAGCTGGCGGAGACCATGGACGCCAAGCAGATCAAGCACCTTGAGGCCGAGGCGTGGGAAGACTTCCTCGACATGTGCATCGGTCAGGCCGGCCTATGGGCGGGCATGAACATCAAGCCGGAGGAGCAGCCCTCCGAGCTGATGCCCACCGAGCCTTACCTCCTCGGCTCGCACTCCGGCTGTTGCGGTATCTGGACCGCCGGTCCGTCCGACCTCTCTCCACCCGAGTGGACGTGGGGCGATGGCTCATGGGAGAGCCGTGGGACGGCCCCGAGCGGCAAGACCTACAACCGCATGACGACGGTCAATGGGCTGTTTACCTGTGGCGACGGCGTCGGTGCCTCGGGCCACAAGTTCTCTTCCGGCTCCCACGCGGAAGGCCGAATCGCCGGCAAGAACGCCGTGCGCTGGATCAAGGATCACCCGGACTTCACGCCGACGATCCACACCGACAAGGAGCAGCTGGCACGCGACATCTACCTGCCGTTCCACAACTACGAGAAGCACAAGAACTACACCACCGATCCAGCGATCAACCCGCACTACATCCGTCCCAAGATGCTCATGTTCCGCCTGAACAAGATCATGGACGAGTACGTGGCGGGTGTGGCCACCTGGTATATGACCAGCGCCAAGATGATGGAGCGTGGTCTTGAGCTCCTTACGATGCTCAAGGAGGACTCCCTGAAGATGGCCGCCAAGGATCTCCACGAGCTCCTGCGGTGCTGGGAGAACTACCACCGGATCTGGACCGCGGAGGCGCATCTGCGGCACATCTACCACCGGCAGGAGACCCGTTACCCGGGCTTTTACTATCGGTCGGATTGCCCGCAGCTTGACGAGGAAAACTGGAAGGTGTTCGTGAATTCCCGGTTCGATCCCAAGACCGGTGAGTGGACGTGCTTCAATCGTGACCACAAGGACTTGGTGCCGAAGGGTTAAGTTGGCGATCAAGTCGTGAGACGAAAAACCCCCGCAGTGGATACTGCGGGGGTTTTTTTGTCCCGCTTATCCGGAGAGTCCCGTTGAGCGACTCGCTAGGAGTTTTTTAGCGGTTGATCTAAGGACAATCCTACCGTCATACTTACCGCTCTGCGTCAGCACCCGTCACCCGTGACCCACCGTGGCCGCAGCGGTGCGGGTCCGCGGCCCTGTGTCCTCGTTTGGGAGAACAGCCTTATGGCTACTGTGACCACCGAGTCTGCCCCGATTCTCGTCATCGGCGGGGGGATCGCCGGGCTCACCACCGCCAACGAAGCGGCGGAGACCGGGAATCGTGTGATCATCGTCGAGAAAGAGGCGTACCTGGGGGGGCGTGCGATTCGCCTGGCAAAGTATTTCCCGAAGCTGTGTCCGCCGTACTGCGGTTTCGAGATCAACCTGCGGCGGATCAAGCAGAATCCTGACGTCACCGTTCATACCCTGGCACAGGTCGAGGGTATCCAAGGCCAGCCGGGGGATTACACGGTCACCCTTCGCAAGGAGCCGCGCTACGTCAACCAACGTTGTACCGCGTGTGGCGACTGCGTCCCGGTATGCCCCGAGGATCGCCCGAACGAGTTTAACTACGGCATGGACACCACGAAGGCGATCTATCTGCCCCACGATATGGCGTTTCCCATGAAATACGCCCTGGACATGGTGGCGTGTCAGGGGAGCTCGTGTAACAAGTGTGTGGAGGTCTGCAAATATGACGCGATCGACCTCACCATGCAGGCGGAAACCCTGCAGGTGAAGGTCGCGGCGGTGGTGGTGGCAACGGGTTGGAAGCCCTACGACCCGAGCCGTATGGACAACCTCGGGTTCGGCAGCCATCCGGACATCCTCAGCAACGTGATGTTCGAGCGTCTGGCGACCGACAGCGGCCCAACCAAGGGCAAGATCGTGCGGCGCTCGGATGGCAAACCGGCCAAGCGCGTCGCATTTGTCCACTGTGCCGGCTCGCGGGATGAAAATCACCTTCAGTACTGCTCGTCGATCTGCTGCATGTCGTCGTTGAAAGAGGGCCTGTTGGTGTTGGAGCAATACCCGGATGCGGAGATCACCAACTTTTATATCGATATCCGCACCCCGGGGCGGTATGAGGACTTTTTGGAGACGGCAAAGGCTGCCGGGATCAACCTGATAAAGGGCAAGGTCGCCAAGATCGAGCCGAGCCTTGATGGACGTTCGCTGACCGTCATCGCCGAGGACGCCATCACCGCCAAGAAGATCCACAAGGACGTCGATATCGTGGTGCTCGCCACCGGCATGCAGCCGGAGCTTTCGGGCAATCACATCAACGGCGCCATCGATTACGACGAGGCCGGCTTCATCATGCCTTCCTTGTCCGAGACCGGGATCTTCGCCGTGGGCTGCGCCAAGGCGCCGGTGGATGTGACCACCGCCACCCGCGACGCGACCGCCGCCGCCCTGCGATCGATTCAACAGCTCGTGGCAAGGAGTTAGGCGTGGCTACGGATACTGCTGCCGAGCCCAAGCTCGGTACCTACATCTGCACAGGATGCGGCCTGGGCGAGGCCCTCGACATCGCAAAGCTAGAGCAGATCGCGACGAAGGACCACAAGGCACCGATCTGCAAGACCCACCCCTTCTTTTGTAGCGAGGAGGGGGTGAAGGTCATCAAGGACGACATCGCGGGTGAGGGTGTCAACCGGGTGGTGATCGCCGCCTGCTCCGGGCGCGTGAACCAGGACGTGTTCGCCTTCGGCAAGGAGGTGATCCTCGATCGCGTCAACCTGCGCGAGCAGGTCGCCTGGTCCCATCCGCCGAGGGATGAGAACACGGATCAGATGGCGCAGGACTATCTGCGCATGGGGCTGGTCAAGAACGCCAAGACCTCCATTCCGCCGCCGCCGGTCGAGCAGGAGGTGTACGACGCCCTGCTGGTGATCGGCGCCGGAGCCGCCGGGATGCAGGCGGCGATCGACGCGGCGAAGGCCGGCGCGAAGGTATACCTCGTGGAGAAGGAGGCGGAGATCGGCGGTTACATGCGCAAGCTCTACCGCCAGCTCCCGCAGCGCCAGCCGTATACCGCGCTGATCGAGCCGGAGGTGTTGCGCAAGCAGGTGGAGACCACGGCGCAGTCCAACATCGAGGTGATGACCTCCACCGAGGTGGTGAAGATCTCCGGCCAGCCCGGCCTGTTCAGCGCCCTGGTGAAGAACGGGGGGACGGAGAGCGTGTTGAAGGTCGGTGCCGTGGTCCTCGCGACCGGCTCCACCCCGTACGACCCCAACAAGCTCGGCCATCTGGGCTACGGCGCGCACCAGAACGTCGTGAGCTCGGACGTCTTCGAGGAGATGGCGAAGGCGAAGAAGATCTCGCGGCCCTCCGACGGCCGTCCCGTGGAGTCGGTGGCCTTCATCCTGTGTGCCGGCTCCCGCGACCAGGACCACCTGCCGTACTGCTCCACCACCTGCTGCGCGACCTCCCTGAAGCAGGCGGCCTACGTGCGTGAGGCCAACCCCGAGGCACGGGCGTTCGTGTTTTACCGCGACATGCGCACCCCGGGCCATTACGAGCACTTCTACAAGGCGATGCAGCAGGACGATGGGGTCTTTCTGACCAAGGGTGACGTGACCTCTGTCAAGCCGGCCGGTGATCATCAGGTCGAGGTATCGGTGGCGGATACCCTGCTTGGCGGTCCCATCGATGTTCAGGTCGACCTCGTGGTCCTCGCCACGGGTATGGTGCCGTCGACCCTGGATCACGACATCCTCGGATTACAGTACCGGCAGGGGCCGGCCCTCCCGGACCTCAAGTACGGATTTCCGGATTCCCACTTCATTTGCTTCCCCTACGAGACCCGTCGTACCGGCATCTTCACCGCGGGCACGGTGCGCTCGCCCATGGATATCGCGAACTGCTACATGGACGGCGCCGGCGCCGCGATGAAGGCTATCCAGGCAATCAGCCTGTCACGAATCGGCCAGGCGGCCCTGCCGCGGGCCATGGACCCCACCTTCCCGGAGTTCGGGATGCAGCGCTGCACCGCGTGCAAGCGCTGCACGGAGGAGTGCCCGTTCGGCACCCTTAACGAAGACGAGAAGGGTTACCCGCAGCTCAACATCAATCGTTGCCGGCGCTGTGGCATCTGCATGGGGGCGTGTCCGGAGCGCATCATCAGCTTCCAGAACTACTCCATCGATGGCATGTCGTCCCAGATCCGCGCCATCGAGATCCCGGAAGAGGATGAGGGCAAGTGGCGGGTGCTTGCCTTCATGTGCGAGAACGACGCCTACCCGGCCCTCGACATGGCCGGCGTCAAGCACCTACAGCACAGTACCTCCATCCGCGTGGTTCCCGTTCGCTGTCTCGGCGCGATCAACCAGGTGTGGATCGCCGACTCCCTGTCGCGCGGCTTCGACGGCGTCATGCTCCTCGGTTGCAAGTACGGCGACAACTACCAGTGCCACATGATCCGCGGCTCGGAGCTGGCGGTGGAGCGGCTCGGCAAGATCCAGGAGACCCTCGATCGGTTGCAGCTCGAAGCGGAGCGCATCCAGTACGTCGAGTTCCCCATCGACGACTACACGCGCTTCCCGGAGGTCGTCGACAAGTTCATGGCCGACCTGGAGAAGATCGGCCCCAACCCGTTCAAGGGGTTCTAATCTAAGTCAGCACTAACCACGAAGGACACGAAGGTCACGAAGAGGAAAGAGAACTAGCCACGAACCGGGCTTCGTGCTCTTCGTGTCCTTCGTGGTGAAAAGACCTTCGTTATTCGTCACATCATCGAAACGTAGGTAACCACCATGCCGACAATGGTCGCTCCGGATCTGGAGTTCATCCGCAATCTCAAACAGTTCGGCGGGGACACCCTCAAGAGCTGTTATCAGTGCGCCACCTGCTCGGTGGTGTGCCCGATCTCCACGGATGACAACCCTTTTCCGCGCAAGGAGATGATCTGGGCGCAGTGGGGGATGAAGGACAAGCTGGTCACCGATCCCCTGGTCTGGGTGTGTCACAACTGCCGTGACTGCACGTCATACTGCCCGCGCGGTGCCAAACCCGGTGAGCTGCTCGCCGCGGTGCGCGATTACTCGATCGGCCACTACGCGTGGCCCGGCGTCTTCGGTCGATTCTTCAACAGCAGCCAGTTTCTACCGCTGCTGTTCGGGATCCCGGTCATCCTGCTGGGCCTCATCCTTGCGGCAGAGGGTCATCTGCACGTTCCGGAGGGGCGGATTGTCTATTCCAAGCTGTTCTCCATCCACACGGTGGAGAACACCTTCATTCCCCTGCTGGTCTTCGTCGCGGTGGCGTCGATCATCGGCATGCGGCGGTTCTGGGGCGTGGTCTCCGCCCAGCGGGCGGGAGAGACACCGGTGCGCGGTGTCGTCCCGGCCCTGACCTCGACCGTCAAGGACATCCTCACCCATAGCCAGTTCAAGAAGTGCTCGACCGAGGGCAAGCGGTATTACGGTCACCTGCCGATGATGTATGGCTTCATCGGGGCGGCGATCACGACCATCATCGTGACGATCTACTACTACATGGGCCGGCCCACGCCGTTGCCATTGTACGACCCCACGAAGATCCTCGGTAACCTGAGCGCCGTCGGTCTGCTCTACGGGTGCGGCCTGTTGATCCTTCGCCGACGGGAGAAGGGGCCGGAGGAGCGCAACAATCTGCCGAGTACCTACTTCGACATCCTGTTCCTCGGGATCCTCACGGCGGTGGCCGTGACCGGCACCCTCACCGAGGTGATTCGCCTGTCGGGTGTGGCGACGGTCGCCTACCCGATGTACTTCATCCACCTGTGCCTCATCTTCACCCTGCTGGGGTACCTGCCGTACTCCAAGTTCGCCCACATCCTCTACCGCACCGTCGCGATGGTGCACGAGAAGATGTACGAGAAGGAGCCGGTGGTCGTGGTAGCACCACCTCCTCCGGTGGAAGAGGCGGTCGTGGCCGCACCTGCGGCGGTTGCACCTACAGCCGCGGTCTCTCTCACAGCGCAACCCACTCCGGTCGTCGCGGGCGCCGCCGGGCCGGCCACTGGAGCGAAGATTGGTGGCACACCGCCGCCAGCCCCCGGTTCGAAGATCGGTGGGACGCCACCACCGTCTCCAGGATCAAAGATCGGCGGGACGCCCCCTCCTGCTCCTGGAGCGAAGATTGGCGGGACACCGCCGCCAGCCCCCGGTTCGAAGATCGGTGGGACACCACCACCGTCTCCAGGATCAAAGATCGGCGGTACGCGCCCTCCTGCTCCTGGATCGAAGATCGGCGGTACTCCGCCGCCGTCACCCGGTTCTAAGATCGGTGGCACCCCGCCGCCCTCTCCGGGTGCGAAGATTGGTGGGCCTCCACCACCTGCTCCCGGTGCCAAGATCGGTGGGACTCTGCCGCCCGCGCCTGGCGCGAAGATCGGCGGTTCCCCACCGCCCGCGCCGGGTGCGAAGATCGGCGGTGCTCCTCCGCCTCCCCCAGCCGGAGCCAAGCCTTCCGGACCACCGAAGCCGCCGCCCGGCAGCGGTCCGCCCATCGGTGGCCCGAAGATCGGTGGCACGCCTCCCCCGCCGCCGCCGTCCCGGCCCGGCACACCACCACCCAAACCCCCGTCCAGCGAGAGATAAGCGAGATCCATAGGTGCGGACGGACTCCTCGGGGCACCGAGGCGCCCGCTTACTCTCCCCTGGGTTTGGTCGGGCACGACGCGTAAATTTGGTGCGCGCCGTCCGGTCACCTGTCCAAGAAGAACAGCTGCCCGGTGCCAATCACGCCGCCGATTACCGCCCCCATCCACTCCAGGTAGCGGAACTCGTCGCGCAGGATTCCGAGGAGCAGCTCCTCCACCTGTCCCACGTCCATGTGCTCGACGCGATCCCGGACGATGGTCTCGATGTCCACGCGGCTCGCCACCTGGTGGGCCACCCGTTGCTGGTAGTCCTGCACGCGTTTCGCCACGCCGGTCATGATCACGCGGCGCAGCTCGGTGAAGAACCGGCCGCCAACCTTGCCGACGAGGGGGAGACCGTGCAGGCGGCTGGCGTCGATGCGCTGATCGATCGCCGTGGCCACGGCTTTTTCGATCTCGTCCCGTAGGTCGATCTCGGCGACGAGGCGGGCGATCTGCGCCTCGGACAGGAGGTCCCGCTGGACGGTACGGGCGATCGCCTCGGCGAGGCGTTGATGGCGGGCGGGAATGATGCCTTGGAGCCGCCATGGACCGATCTGCACCGGGGAGCGTGGGCGAAAGAGGAGGGCGAGGGCCAGCTTGTTGGTGAACCAGCCGATGAGTGCACCGGTGGCCGGCAGCAGCCACGGGGTCATGGGGCCTCGTCCCGTGCCGGTTGCTCTCCTGCTGCCGGCAGCGATGCGAGGGCGGCTCGGTAGACCTCGCGGACCGGCACGCCGTGGTTGCGGCTACACGCGAGGCAGTCACGGTACTCGGGGCTCACCTGGAGCCGCTCGTCTCCTAGCCACCCCTCCTTCACGCGTACCGGGCCGAACGGGGTCTCCACCGTTGTCCACCGCCGGACCAGGCAAACCCGGCTGAGCTCGCGGCGGCGCACGCCGAAGGTGGTGGTGTGGCGGAAGAGGCTGATCTCCACCGTGGGCGCGGCGTCCGGTGGGCAGAGGGCGGTCACACGGGTTGCCGGGCGTCCTTCTTTCCCGGTGATCGGCGCAAAGGTGACGTCGACGGCACCCGCCATGCGCGCGTCGTCGGCCGCGGCCGGAAGCCACTCGGGGTTGCTGTCGTCGATGTCACACACCAGCTCGACGATCGTCTCGCGCCGCGTGGCACCGGCAGCCATCGCGAGGATATTGAGACGCAGGCAATTGGGAAAGCCTGCGGAATCCCGATCGCCCGCCCCGTAGCCAGTGCCCAGGACTGTCTGCACCGTCGTCGCCGTCGCCGGCCGGGTCAGGGCAGCGAGGAGTGCCGCTCCCGTCGGCGTGGTGAGCTCGCCGACGCCGGAGATGGCAGCGAGGCCGTGTAAGGTCGGGCGGTCGACGAGGAGCCGTTGTACGGCCGGCACGGGCACGGGGTAGTTGCCGTGGCTACATGTCACCAGGCCATCCCCGAGGTTCACCGGCCCGTGGTAGGCGTGGCGGATCCCCAGCCGGTTGAACGCCCAGCAGGTACCGACGATGTCGACGATGGCATCCACGGCGCCGACCTCGTGGAACTGGACCTCGTCGACGGTGATCCCGTGGACCGCGGCCTCGGCCTCGGCGAGGCAGCGAAAGGTCCGCGTCGCGTCCTCCTTTACGCGTGCCGGCAACGCGCTGCGGTCGATGATCTCGCAGCAATCGTTCAGCCGGCGGTGGTGGTGGCTCTCGGCGCACCGCACCTGCACATGGGTCGCGGCGATTCCGGCTCGCTGGGTTCGCTCGCACGTCAGATCAAATCCGGTTACGGGCAAGGCGGCGAGCGTATCGTGCAACTCGTGAAAGTCGACCCCGACGTCGACCAGCGCGCCGAGCAGCATGTTGCCGCAGATCCCCGCGAAGCAGTCGAGATAGAGGTCCGCGTCGGCCACTCAGTCGCGCTCCTCGGCGAGCAGGTTGATGCGGTGGGCGAGGCAGGCGGCACCGAAGCCGTTATCGATGTTGACCACGCCGATGCCCGGCGGGCAGGCGTTGAGCATCGTCAGCAGCGGCGCCAATCCTTGGAAGTTCGCACCATAGCCGGTCGACGTGGGGACGGCGACGACCGCCCGAGCGGTGAGACCGCCGACTACGCTGGGCAACACCCCGTCCATCCCCGCGACCACCACGACGACCCGTGCCTCGATCAGGGTGTGGGCGTGGTCGAGGAGCCGGTGCAAGCCCGCAACCCCCACGTCGTAGAGGGGCACCACCCGACTGCCGAGCCACTCCGCGACGACCCGGACTTCCTCCGCCACCGGGAGATCGGCGGTGCCGGCGGTGACCAGCGAGATCCGACCCGTCGTCGGGCGAGACTCGTCGTCCAGCGTGACGGCGCGCGCAAGGGTGTGCCGCCTGGCGTCGGGGAGGCGGTCACGTAGCGCGTGAAATTGCTCCTCGGTGGCGCGGGTGGCGAGCAGCCGACCGGTCGCCTTCACGATCCGCTCGGCGATGGTGGCCACCTGCTTGGGTTCCTTGCCCGGGCAGTAGATGACCTCCGGAACCGCCTGGCGCAGCGCCCGATGGTGGTCGATCCGCGCGAAGGGATGCCCCTCGGCATCCCCGACCGATTCGTACGGCAGGTGGCGTAGCCGCTCCAGCGCGGTCGCGGGGGAGATCGCGCCCGCCGCGACCGAGTCCAACAGGGCGCGGAGCGCGTCGGCCTCCATGGTCACTCCTTCAAGAACGCCAGGACCTCCTTGAAGAGGGGCTCTTTGGCGGAGAGGAGAAGCTCCATGATGACCGCCTCGGTGGAGGTAATGGCGACCCCGGCTTGCCGCATCAAGCCAAGCCCGATGTCGCGGTTATCTGCGGTCCGGGACGAGATCGCATCCGCGATGGCGTAGAGGTCGTATCCATTCTCTTTCAGTGTACGAGCGGTCTGCTGGACACACACGTGGCTCTCGATGCCGGCGACGAGAATCTGCTTGCGATGGATGCGTCGGAACCGTTCCATGAATCCAGGTTCTAGGCAGGCGTCGAAGTGGGTCTTCTCGAAGGGCGTGGACGCTGCCGGGTGAAGTGCGGTGAGGCTCGCCACTGTCCGTCCCAACCCGTTTGGGTATTGCTCCGTAAAGAGCGCCGGGATCTCCAGGCGCTGACACAGGTGCAGGAGCCCGCGGAGGTTGTGCTGCACGCGATCGATCCTATCGATGGCGGGGGCGAGCTTCTCCTGCACATCGACGACCAATAACAGGGTACGTCCGCGAGACAGGCGTTGCATGGAATCCGATCGTGAGTGGTCGTAAGGGATGGCCGAAGGCAGGGTAAACCCCGCTCGGCGCCGATGCCAGCGCGGTGTAAGGCGCCGGTTCGGCGCACCGATAGGGTGGTTGTCTGTGTGTAAAGGGGTTCCTACCTATGTACGGCTGCACTCTCGGAGTTCCAGGTGAGCAACAAGAGGCCTCAATAGATCCAAAGAGTTCTAATTCTCCCTCGGCTGGCACGGCGGTTGCGGGGCAACGCGCAGTCCTATCAAGGAGATGTGTCGTGAGTGAAACCAACAAGCATTGTGAGTGCGGCGTCAGCTTGGTCGAGGTCGTGGTGACCATGGCGCTGATGTCGATCCTGATGACGGCCTTTGCCGCGACGATCAAGGATGGCGCGGCAGTGTCGCGGTTGGAGGGGGGTGCACGCGACTTGCTCACCGAGCTGCAACTCGCCCGGCAGCTAGCGATCACCGAGGCGAAGAACTGCATGGTCACCTTCGACCGCGCTGCCGGAACCTTCACCGTGTGGATCGATTACAACGGCAACAATTTGCTCGACGACCCTCCGGCACCCGGAAATCCGTCCGAAGTCAAGGCCTCCGGCGCCCTCGAGAAAAAGGTCGACTTTGATTTTGCCGCCGGCGTGATGGCCCCTCCCACAGCGAACACAGCCGGGGTGATCGCCGACGCGGCCGTCGCCGACGGGCTGCTGTTCGATAGCCGCGGACGCTGCTTCGACCTCCCGGGCGGTGTCCTCCCAAGGGGCGGGACGCCGAGAGAGATCTACCTCTACAAGAATCCCCCGGCTGACGATGCCGCCGATTGGCAGATGGTCGGCATCACCGTTCGGGCGGCGACGGGGAGCCCCCGGATCTGGCACCTGAAGAAGGGCACCAACGATGAGTGGAGTTAGCGCCATGGACCGCGACCGCGAGAACGGCTTCACCCTGATCGAAGTGATGATCTCCCTGTCGATCTTCGCCATCGGTATGTTGGGGATCTCCAGCATGCAACTGATGGGGTTGCGGGGGAACGTCTACACCGACCGGTACAGCACGGCGACCCGGCTCGGCATGGAGATGTTCGAACGGGTCAACAACTACGCGCTGAACCCTCTCAACTTCAACAACGGCGCATTCGAGCTACCGGGAGTTGCCCTCGCCGGGTGGCAGACCGAGATCGCTACCGAGCTCGGGGACGACGCGAGTGGCACCACGGACATCGCGTACAACCCCGCGACCCGACTCAACACCGTCACGGTCGCGGTCCAGTGGACCGGCGATCATCAGGTCACCTTTTCCTCCCGGATCGCCCAATAGATGAGGAGGGACCCACGATGCGCACACTAGACAACGCCTCCGGACAGGCCGGCTTTTCGCTCATCGAGCTGATGGTCGCATTGACCCTCAGCCTGGTTGTGGTGGGCGGTAGCCTCGCCACCTACAAGGTGCAGCAGAACGCCTTCGAGCGCCAAGGTGCCATGGGTGAAGTGGAGCAGAACATCCGCTTCGGGCTCGACATGATCGTGGAAGACGTACGGCAGGCCGGCTACCTCACGAACCTGGACATCAACCGCGTGGTGTTGACCCCGGCCAATGATAACGCGGTCGGCGGGGATGGCATGGTCGACCGTCAGGATGCGATCACCGTGCGCTATGCGGTGGGTGACGGCACCGCCACCCTCGTCACGGCGAACCCCACGGTCGTCCAGATCACGACCCTCGACCTCGACGGCGACGGTACGAATGACCTTGATCCAGCCGCAATCAACCCGCTCCCGTTCAACAACCCGACGTGGATCCCCGTGATCCTGAGTAACGGCTACCGCGACAGCCAGGCGGAGACCGCCCGGGTATCGGGCGTGGTCGATCTGGGCGGCGGCAACTACCAGGTGACGTTGACCAAGGTGACCGACGACGTGGGTAATGACGGCGCCCTCGACGGCACCAGCTACGCCGGCGCGATTCTCCACCTGGCCCGCCTTTACGAGGTCGACTACTACATCACCGATGGGGCAGCGGCCCCGAACGAGGCGGCACCGGTCCAGCCGCAACTCGTGCGCCGAGAAAATGGCGGGACGCCCGACGTGATCGCCGACGGCGTGACCTCGCTGACGCTGCGCTACTCGATCAGCGGCAGCAGCACCCTGGACGTAGACCTGCTGGATGACGTCTCGGCAGACAACCTGGCGGCGGGCGCCGTCACCGCTGTCCGCGTCGACATGGGGGGGCGTGCGACTACGCCGGATCGGCACGGGAATTACTACGACCTCACGTACACGGCGTTGGCCGGCGTACGCAATGCCCTCAGCCTCTGATGACGAAGGAACAGACCATGCGAAATCTACTTTTGTCACAGGAAGCAGAGCGCGGTGCCAGTCTCATCACCACGCTCCTGCTCCTCATGACCCTCAGCGTGCTCGGGATCGCGGCGCTGACCGCTTCGCGAACGAGCACCAAAGTCGTCACCAACGACAACCTGCACAAGCAACTCTATGCGGCCGCCGAGGCGGGGCTAGAGGCCGGCCGCGCGCACATGTTGCAGCAGGCGGTGGGCTCCGCATGGGACAACCTCCTGGCGAACCCGGCTCCGGCTCAGCAGGCCGTGGTGGCCCCGGGGATGAACGGTGTCCTCTACCAGTACCAGTTCCGCGACGACGCGGACGAGGCACCAAACAACGGGGCGACCGATGCCAACGGTATGATCCTGGTCCGTTCCTGGGGCTACATCGACAATGCGGCACCGGCCGGTCTTTCCCCCAATGACCCGCAGGTCGTGCTGGAGGCCGGGTACTTCCGGGCCGCCGCCGTCGCCAACTATGCCCAGGAGAACGTCGATGCCGGCAACACCAACGCCACGGCAACGGCGCAGAACGTGGATACCGGCGTGGTGGGGACCTTCTAGTTGAGCTCTGCAATGCAGCCGTAGTGGAGACCGTTATGAAGCACCTATTCGTTCTATCTTGGATCGCCTTCGTCGCCGCGGTGTCTGTGAGCCCGCCGGCCATGGCGGTGGAGAGAAACTTTCCCGCCGGTTCCTGGATCATCCCCATGGATGAGCCCTACCAGAAAGAGGTGGGCCAGGGGCTATTCGAGGCGTACGGCTTCGTCTACGAGCTGCTGGCCAACGACATCACCGTCTACTGGATGATCCGGGACGACAAGACCACCAACGACGCCATCGACTTCACCATCCACGACGCGGCCACCAGCCCGGTGGTGGTATTGGTCGACCATGCCGGTGGCACGAGCCCCCTGGCCGGGGTCACCGACACCATCGACTACGCGGGCGGACCCTGGGTCATCCACGCCGATGACGTCGCGGTGGCGCGTGCAGTGCTGAACAATCCCAACGGTGCCTGGGTTGCGGTGAACGTGCACGAGAGCAAGGTGCCGTTCTCCGGCAACGTGCAGCAGGAGCTGAGCGGCACCCCGCCGAAGGTCGCTTTGATGAGCGACAGCGAGGACGTGGAGCAGGGGGATGCGGTCAAGATCATGGCTTCCTACCTGGTGCTGGCCAACATCTGCGGCGACGCCTTCGAGATCGTGACCCCGAACGAGGTGCGCGACGGCATCCTGCAGCGGGCCGTCGACCCCTTCACCATTTTCTGGGCGCCACACTGGGAGGGATATAGCGGAGCCTATGCCGACGACAACGATGGCGATGGGCAGCCGGACGTGGAGCAGATCGTCAAGGAGATCCGGGGGTTCCTGGCCAAGGGCAACGCCACGTTCGCGGAGTGCGCCTCCATCGAGACCTTCGAGCACTCCGCTAACGGCCACTTCCTGACCGACTATGGGATCGGCCACAACGGCGGCTTCATGAATAGCGGCCACTTGGTCTACAACGACCCTTCGGTCATCTTCTCCCAGGTCGGCGCCGAGGAGCTCAATCCGACGGGCGGCCACCTGGCGAACTTCCGGCCCTTCCTCTTCCCGGACGACGTTAGCGGGCCGTGGGCCGAGAAGTACGACCAGAACAACGGCCTGACCCCGGTCCCCGATCGAACCGCCCGCTACAATGCCACGGTCAAGCGCTACGTCCACGACGACCGCAACCTGGCGAACATTCCCAACAACGAGGACCAGGACCAGTGGGACTACTACGTGGGTGGCAGCGTCGGCGGCAACCCGGCGAAAGGCTATGTGATCTATCTCGGAGGACACACCTACGTGGACGCCGGCTGCGGCCTGAGTATGCTCGACAAGGGCGCCGGCGGCGTGGCGATCCCCGGCCCGGCGGGGACCCATCACTTTTCCGTGCAATTTGATGCACCGCCGCCTGCCGGGGCGACCTTCTCCCTCACCTTCAGCAGCTCGGACAGTGCGGGCACCCCTTACACCACCACGGTCGATGGGCTGAAGTTCGATAACATCGATGTGACCGGCGGCGTGGAGCTGGTGGTCGACTTCTCCAACGCGATCGCCGTGGGCTCGACCCTCAGCAACATCCTGGTGAGCAATACCACCCCCGACGTGCTGACAGTCAGCCAAATCCGCATCCGCCGTACCGACGTGGCCGGCGCCACCACCCCGGAGGTGGTGCGGGTGAGCGACGACGACATCGCGGTCGATTTCTACGACGGCGCGGGATTGCCCCTCGATGCGGTAGTACCGCCATCGCTAATTCCTCAGTCTAACTACCAGATTGCTGCCGGTGACACTGATCAAGTTCATACGGTATGGAGCAAGGCCGTGGCGGGCGGCCAGGTGACGGCCTTCACCGTGACCTACGAAGGCGGTCAGACCCTCTCCATCGACTTCGATCAGGGCGGCAACGGCGTCCCCGCAGACGTGGTGACGGACGGCGTCTTCCAGATCGACCTCAGCGCCGCCGTCACGGACCAGAAGGAGGTCCGGGACATCGTCCTGCACAACCTCGGGGGCGATGTGCTGAACATCGAGGCAGTGGGATTCACCTGGACGGGGGGGGTTGCTAACCAGCGGTTCAAGGAGTTCTGGTATGAGAACGGCGCCAAGGCCCTGAGCATGGACTCGTTCTCCCCGGCCTTCGGGTCGTTCGGAACCAAGCCCGGCACGGTCGATGTGCCGATTGCCCCGGCCGGCTTCATCGATACCACGTCTTGCGGCTTCAATCCGGGCTGTGCATGGAAGAGCGCGGCGGCGGTGCGTTACGTCCTCAACACCCTCTTCAACCTGCAGTTCCAACTCCTCATCCACAACCCGATCGAGTTCAGCCGCTCCGCCCCCATCGTGGACAAGGACAACCTGCTGGTGGGCGGCTCCTTCGAGTACCCGGGGTGGCGCGGCCACCTGCGGGCCTACGACGCCACCCAGCCGGGGAGCGGGGCGATCTGGGATGCGGCGGACGCGATGCCGGCCGCGGACGGCCGCACCTTGTTCGCCAACACCGGCGGAGTGATCGCCGACGGCGACGGGCTACAGGCCATGGGCGACTCCCCGACCCAGACCGCCTTCACCTTCGGCAATGCCGGCGTCCTCGCACCCTACCTGGCGATGTCCAATCCGATCGACGCGAACGACAACCCGGAGCGCCGGGTGATCAACCGGGTACGGGGGCGAGCGTTCACGGGAGACGACCCGGGTAACCCGGCCGATTACGAGGACGTCGACAACCGCCTGGGCGGCATCGAGCACTCGGCGGTGGCGATCGTGGGTCCGACCGGGGCGGCCATCGAGGATGGGGCTACTCGCGGCCGGATGGTCTATGTCGGTAGCCTCGATGGAATCCTGCATGCCTTCGACGCCGGACATCAGGGCACCGCTGCTCTCGATCCCGGCACCGGGGTCGAGAAGTGGGGCTTCATCCCCGGCGAGCTGTTGCCCAGGTTGCAAAATGACCGCAACGATCCCTCCGCTCCGAAGGACTATGCGGCGGTGGATGCCTCGCCGACCGTGTCCGACGTGAAGATCAAATATGCCGGGGAGTCTGAGTCCAAGGCCCGCACCGTCCTGGTCGGTGCCGAGGGCTACGGCGGCAAGTCGATCTTCGCGCTTGACGTCTCCGATCCAGAGGCACCGGAGATTCTCTGGGAAGTGACCGACATCCGTCCGCCGCAGGCCGACGAGGTGGCCGATACCGACGCCAATGGCGACGGTGTGTTGGATGCGGTACAGATGGGTCATGCCTACAAGACCGCGATCAGCCGCGTCTTCCTCAACACCACCCCGGCCGAGGCGACCTACGTGGTCTATGTCGCCACCGGATACGCGGTGCCGGGTCAGAAGGAAGGCGGCGTGCGCGTCTACGCCTTCCGTCTCGACACCGCCGCGAAACTCTGGGAGTTTCACGCGAGCTACAACCGTTCGGTGAATGACATCCCCGGCGCGTTGACGGCGGTCGATCAAAACAACGACGGCTTCGCAGACTGGATCTTCATCGGCGACAACAACGGCCGGCTGTGGCAATTGGCCGCCAACACCGGTGAGAACCGCTACGGTGCGGGCACCCCCCTGTACAACGCCGGCAACGATGACCCGATCGCGACGTCGCCGGCGGTCGCCGTGGTGGGCGGGCAGATCATCGTCTTCTTCGGCACCGGCGGTACTGACTGGGCGCCGGCGGACGCCGCCCACGTTCACAAGGTGATTGCCGTGAAGGCCGGGCCGCCCGCGCACCACCTGGACGTTGGCCAGGGGGTAGGCGAGGTGCTATTCAGCTATGACCTCGATGTCGGTGAGAAGATCTTCGCCTCCCCGATCCTCAGCGGCGACATCTTGTTCGTCGGCTCGGTGGTGGGGACGGTGGAGAGTTCCGATCCCACCGACGATTACCTCGTGGATGGTGCAAAGCGCGGCTCGCTGCGGGCCCTCAACGTTGGCAACGCGGTGGCCGGCGCCGCCGGTGACCCGACGGTCGAGGCGGAGATCGACAACGCCGGCAACTTCCGTGGCGCGCTACACGTGGAGAACGGTGCCGTCTATGGGGCCAGTGTCAACGGCGACATCGTTCAGCTAGGAAATGCGGCCGCGGCCGCGGCCGCGACCGCACCGCCGGTGGAGCGCGTGTTCTGGCGCGAGGCGCCTAAGCAGTAACGGGCTGTAGTGGCCCGGGTGAAGAGAAGGGGCGCTTCCCGAACGGAAGTGCCCCTTTCTCGGGACGGCACGCTATGGGTGAGTACAATCTCCGCCGGCGCGAACGGACAGCGAGCCGGGGAGTCATGTCCCTCCGGTTACGGTAACGACGATTGCGATCGCCACGGCGACTACTCGCTCATCGTATCGGCGTGGTGTGCGGCCGCCCCTTGACGGATGGCCTCTTCGTACATCAGCCTCGCCAGACGGGTTGTGGCTTCGTCGACGGACTTGTAGGCATCGCTGATGGCGCGGGGCGAGGTCTCATTCGACACCTCGCCCTTCAATGCGATGACTGAGGCGTTGATCTGATCCCGCTCATCGGGAGTGAGGCGGTCTCCGAATTGCACCATCCCTGCCTCGACGGCCTGGATGAGGCTCTTCGCCTTCACCTGCGCCTCGACCAGTGCCCTCTGGACCATGTCTTCCTGGGCGCGGCGAATCGACTCTTTCACCATCTCGTCGACTTTCTCCTCGGGCAGGTCGACCGTCGACTTCATGCGAACTGTCTTCTCGCGTCCGGTAAGTTGGTCCCGGGCGAGGACGTGGAGAATACCGTCGGCGTCGATCGTGAACTGCACGCCGATGCGCGGGACTCCCGCAGGGGCCGGATCGACTCCTTCCAGGAGGAATTTGCCGAGCTCCCAGTTGTCGTTCGCCATCTCGCGTTCGCCCTGCAGGACACGAATGGAGACGGAACGCTGGTTATCGACGGCCGTGGTGAAGGACTCCCCGGCCTTCGTGGGGATCGTGGTGTTGCGGGGAATGATAACGTTCATCAGCCCACCGTAGGTCTCGATGCCGAGGGAGAGAGGGGTGACGTCGAGAAGCAGCAGATCGTTGTGGTGGCCTTCCAGGATCGCCGCCTGCGTGGCCGCGCCCACGGCCACGGCCTCGTCAGGATTGATCGATGTGTCGGCACTCTGCGCGAAGATGCTCTCCACCAGGGCGCGGACCATGGGGATTCGTGTCGAGCCACCTACCAATAACACCGCTCCGAGGTCCGCGGGATCGACACGCGCATCTCCCAAGGCTTGAATACACGGTCGGCGTGTTTGTTCTACGACGCCACGCATCAACGCTTCAAGGGTCGTCCGCGACAGGATGTGCGCGAAGCTGAACTCCGGTCCGAGAAACGGGAGGCTGACCTCGGTCTCGGCCGCGTTGCTCAGGGCCTGTTTCGCCGCCTCCGCCGCTTCGCGCAGGCGGGCGGTTACTTGGGGTTGATTGAGGAGCTCGCCGTGGCCCGCGTCGCGAATTTGCTTCGCGAGGTGGGCGACGACGCATGCGTCGATGTCGTCCCCGCCGAGCCGAGTGTTTCCGCAGGTCGATAAGACTTTGAAGATCCCCTCCTTCACCTCCAGTATGGAGATGTCGAAGGTCCCGCCGCCGAAATCATAAACGGCGATGCGGGTATTCAGCTCCTGCCCGAGGCCGTAGGCGAGGGCCGCGGCGGTGGGTTCGTTGATGATCCGCTCGACGGTGAGACCGGCCAGCTCACCGGCGCGTTTGGTGGCGTTGCGCTGGGCATCGTTGAAGTAGGCGGGCGCCGTGATGACCGCTCGTGTCACGGCCTCGCCGAGGAAGTCCTCCGCATCCTTGCGGAGTTTCTTCAGGATTTCGGCGGCGACGTCCTCAGGGGCGATGGACCGGCCATCCATGGGGAAGCTGACTGGCCCGTCGCCGCGGCCCTCCACCGGATAGGTGACGACCATCTCCTCCTGGGAGATCTCATGGCCCCGTTTACCCATAAAACGCTTGGCCGAGTAGATCGTGCGTTGTGATTCCAGCGCGCGCTGGCGGTTTGCAGGAGTGCCGACCAACGGCGGTCCTTCTACCGGGAAAAAGACGACCGATGGTGTGATGCGCTGGCCGGAGGCGTCGGCGACGACCAACGTCATGCCACTGTCCATGACCGCGACGACCGAGTTAGTCGTACCGAGATCGATACCGATGATGCGAGTCATGCGAGAGGGATCTTCCGGGGGCGGTAGCGGCTATTCGCTCATGCGTAACACCGCAGGCGTGGCCACCATGTTCAGCGCGACGCTTCGTTCGTGGACCTGGTGGCTGAGCCGGTCGAGATACGACAGGGCGTCGGCTACCTGCGTGAGGCGATGGAACGCCTGTTCCGACGCCTCACCCGCTTCATTCCACTGCGCATCAATCTCGCTCAGGGTGGCTAGAACTTCTGCTTGTTGACGCTCGATGGCTTGTCGGCATCCCTGCAACGCGTCGCGATGGGTCGAGGGATCGCCCCCATTGAGTGCGAAGGTGGCGGCTTCGAGCGCCGATTTGGGACGTTCTGCCTCTTTGAGGTAGACATCGGTCGCCATCAACGTGGTCTGGACTCGCCGGAAGAGGTCGGCGATGGGCGGCGCGATGGCATTACTCCTGCTGCGTTCCCCTTGGGTGAGCAGCTCGACGAGGTATTGCACGCGCTGCTTGGGATCTCGCAGACAGGTGTACGCCTGATTCAGAAGCGCCGATCGGTACAGGATTGCCTCCTTCTCATCGGTAGCCAGATCCGGGTGGCGGTCCGGATGGTACTCCTGGCTGAGGCGTAAGTAGGTGGCCTCCAGCCGCTCGGCGTCGATCAGGGGTCGCTGGGGCAGGCCGAGATAGCGAAAATAATCGACCCCCCGCGGAACCGGGATCGCGATCCGGCAGTCATGGCAGAAAAAGCTCGAGATCTGCTGTTCGCAGCTCTGGCACTTGACCTGCAGGGAGTCCATCTGCACGACACCGATCAGGCGCTGAACGACTCACCGCAGGAACAGGACCCGGTGGCGTTCGGATTGCGGACCTTGAAGCCGCCGTTGATGAACGCCTCGACAAAGTCGAGCTCGACGCCATCCAGGAAGACCGCGCTCTTCGGATCGACGCACACCTTTACGCCTTTATCCGCGAGCACCGTATCGTCGGGGCGCGGGGCGTCGACGAGGCTGAAGGAGTATTGCATGCCGGAGCAGCCACCCCCCTTGACCTGGATGCGAACGGCTCCGTCGTTTTTCCCTTGCTTGGCAAGGAACTCTTTGACTTTCTTAGCGGCGTGGTCTGTGATCGTAATCATTTGAGGCCTTTTCGAGGGAGCAATCTCCTATTCAATCTGGTGCCGTGGGAGGCTATATGCAACCCTCGGTGGCGGAAAGGCGACCGACTTAGTCGGGGACTTTCTCACCCGAACCCTTTTGATAGAGGATGACTCATAACCGGCAAGTCAGATTTAGAGCGGTAGCTGACCCACTCCCCGAGTCGGGCAACCGAGCGCCGATGCTCTAAGGAAAATGGCAATGTTACTTTCTACGAAGATCACCTACTCCGTGCGATCCCTGGCGTATATCGCGAACTACTCCACGGGTGAGCGCCCGATCCCGTTGTCGGAGATCGCCGAGGTGGAGGGGATCTCTCTCCATTATCTCGAGCAGCTTTTCAACAAGTTGCGTCGTGGCGGGATTGTCACCAGCATCCGCGGCCCCAAGGGCGGCTTCTACCTTGCACGTTCCGCGTCGGAGATCTCCATCGACGATATTATTCGCGTCCTTGGCATTGAGGTCTTTTCCAACCTAAGTGAAGGCACCGGCTCGGGTGAAGGGGAATTGAGTGACAAGTCGTGTGCGCGCGGTACGGGCCGCATGTGGCAGGATTTCCGACAGCACATTCGCGACTACCTGGGCAATCGCACCTTGCAGGAGATCATCGACGACTGCCGGCAACAGGAGAGCGGCGCCGTTCTCATGCGCACAGGTACGGAGTCGTAGCGGTCACGCCGGAGTCGTCGCGCTGAGACAGGGCTGGCGTCGAAGGGGGGAGCGCCTCTAATGACGACCGCCGCCGCCTTGGTGATCGGCAACGAGATCCTGTCGGGCAAGGTGGAAGAGGAGAACCTCTCCTACCTTGCCCAAGCGCTGTGGTCCCTCGGCGTCTCTTTGCAGGAAGTCCGGATCCTACGGGACCAAGTCGCGGCGATCGTGGGGGCGGTGCGGGAGCTGAGCGCGCGGCACACCTACCTGTTCACCACCGGTGGGATCGGGCCGACTCACGATGACGTCACCGTCGAGGCCGTGGCCCAGGCCTTCCGGGTCGATCTCGTGCGCAATCCGACGCTCGAGCGATTGCTTCGCGCGAGTGACCCCACCCGAGAGCCGACGTCTAGCCAATTGCGCATGGCTCTTGTTCCCGAGGGATCGGAACTGGTTGGTGGCGGCGAGCAGTCGCCATGGCCAACGGTGAGGAAAGAGAACGTCTATCTCTTCCCGGGGATCCCGCCGTACTTCCGCCGGCGTCTCGATGCCCTCCGCGAGCAGCTCAGGACGACTCCTTTCGTCGATTGCGTGCTGCACACCACGCTCGGAGAAGGGGCCCTAGCCGAGCCACTGAACGAGATCGTGGCGCGTTTCCCGCGTGTGGAGGTGGGAAGCTATCCGGCGGTGGATCGCGCCGACTACCGGGTACGGGTGAGCTTTGCAGGACGTGACCGCCAGGAGGTCGAGGCGGCACGCGAAGCCTTGCGTGCCATCTTGCCGGCCAACGTCCTCGTCGACCCATGACCGGCCACGCCACGTCGGTGGACCTCCCCTGGGCAGACATCGATACCGTCCTCCTCGACATGGACGGCACTCTCCTAGACCTCCATTTTGATAACCACTTTTGGTTGCGGCACGTGCCCGACGCGATCGCGCGCCGGGATGGTATCTCGTCGGAGGCCGCCCTGGAGGATCTTCAGGAGCGGTATCGCCGGGTGCAGGGGAGCCTCCAATGGTACTGCGTCGACCACTGGAGTGCAGAGCTTGGCCTGCCCATCTCTGAACTCAAGGCCGAGGTCAGCCATTTCATCCGTGTCCATCCGTTCGCCTTTGATTTCTTGGCTGCGGCTCGGCAGGCGGGCAAACGGCTGATCCTCGTCACCAACGCCCACGTCGCAAGCCTGGCCCTGAAGCTGAGGCGTACGTCCCTGGGCCGATATCTCGACGATATTGTGATTTCACACGACCTGGGCCTGCCGAAGGAGGCACTCGGCTTCTGGCTGCGATTACACAGCCTGATCCCTTTCGATCCCGCCCGCACGTTACTGGTCGACGACAGTCTACCAGTGCTTCGATCGGCAAGGACCTACGGCATTGCGCACCTTCTGGCGGTATCCGAGCCGGATAGCCGACAGGCACCGCGGCCGACGAACGAGTTTGCCGCGATCCGCAACTTCAGCGAGATCTTGCCGATCACGTGAGCGTCGGATGCGTCGGCAGCGTTGGGTGCTAGAAGAAGGCCTGGATGTCCTTCACCAGCGCTGCTACCCGCGTCTGAAGGGGGGAGAGGGTCTCTGCCGACAGCCCCAGGTCTTGTAAGATTTTGAGCGGTACCGCGGGAATCTGGGGATCGCCGCTGTGGCCGAAGCCTTGCGATCGACAGTACAGGTCGGCGAATTGCACAAGATCGACGATCGGATCGTGGGAGTTGGGCAGACCGAGACGTTCGTCTCGACTGTGATGGTGATGGCGGATGGTCGCGATGGTCAGCTCAGGCAATAGCCAGCTACGGGCGATCCACTCGCCGATCTCGGCGTGGGTCACGCCAAGCACCGACTCCTCAGCATCACGGCTCGCCACACCGTCGTGGCGGATGCGACGCATTACCTCGCCGAAGGGCTCGGGAAAGAACTGGTCAAGGATCAGCTTGCCGATATCGTGGAGCAGACCGGCGGTAAACGCCGCCTCCGACTGTGGGTATCGCGCCCGGTCGGCGACCATCTGGCTGGTCGTCGCAACCGCGATGGAGTGGGTCCAGAAGGCTGAGCGATCGAAGCCGTTGGCCGAGGCGTATTCGAACTCCCGGACCACGGCCACGGCGAAGGTCATGTTGACCACCTCGTTGTACCCGAGGAGGTTGATTGCCTCGGCAACGTTCGAGATGCGCCGCAGGAATCCGAAATAGGCCGAGTTGACGACCCGCAAAAGGTTGGCGGTGAGGGACTGGTCCTGACAGATCACCGCCGCCATATCACGCGGAGTGGACTCAGGGTCCCGGGCCACCGCCGACACCCGCGCGGCGATCGCTGGCAGGGTCGGTAGCTCCCGGACGGCGGACATCAGCGTCTCCACCGTCTTGTGGCTCATCACGGTAGTGGGTACCGGTTCAGCCATTGGGAAGCCTGCTCAGGGCGGGTCGCGCCGTGCGGACCACACCGAAGCGCGCGGTATGGTGGATCAGGCGACCAGCGCGTCCTCAGTCTCGAAAAGGGGAATTACCACCTCTTTCACCAGATGGTGACTGCGGTCGAGGGTGTAGGTGTGGGCACGCCCGACCACTTTGCGAACCAACACGCCGGCCTCGGTGAGTGCCTGGAGGGAGAGCTGACAGGAGCGCCCGCTAATCCCCCCCAGCATGGCGATGCGACGACCCGTCAGCGGGTCATCTGCCTTGGTCAGCACGCGGAGGATATCAATCTTCGAGTTGCAGTTGAGGATTGGATTGATGACTTGCTCATTTGTCAGAGGTTTCACAGGACGCCTCTCCCATCTAGCTTGATGTGTTTCCTCCTGGAGGCTGTATCGGTTGTTAGGGATGAAACCTAAACAATAGGCATTGCCTAGCGCGGGTTGTGTCGGTCGCGCGGCCTCCCCGTCAAGCGGATGACTCTCAGGGCGGTCCCCGGTGACGAGGGGGTGACGGAGCCTGCCCCAGGCGTTCTGCCGTCAGCCGCGAGATCGTGGGTCTTGTCCGCCATAAACGGCAAGAGATACAACGGGTTACGCGATCCGTGCGGGCCCTCGCTGGGTCATCGCCGCAACGCCCAGTCGTTGGCATCGCCCTTGCTCAAGAACCGGTGGAGGAACGGATCAGCGACTGAGGAAGGCGATGACCACCGAATTCATCGTGGGGTTTGGGCGAGAGGCCATCGAGGTCGCGCTCCTGTTAGCCGGCCCGATGTTGGCGGTCGGGCTCGTGGTCGGTGTGCTGGTGAGTCTCCTCCAGGCCCTCACTCAGGTTCAGGAGATGACTCTCACTTTCGTCCCCAAGCTCCTCAGCATCTCACTGGTGATCGTCGTGCTGATGCCATGGATGGCACAGCTCATGATCGACTACACCACCAACCTGTACGCCACGCTGCCGGAGTTGGTGCACTGATGTCCGCCACCTTCGCCATTGATGTCGGGGTCGCACAGCGTTTCGCGTTAGTCCTGGCGCGCGTGGCCGGCGTCGTGGGATTCGCCCCGGTTCTGGGAGGAGGCAACGTGCCCCGGGTGGTCAAGGCCGGCCTGGCGTTGAGCATCACCGTACTCCTGGCGCCGCATGCTGCCCTGCCATCTCTGCGGGGCGGCCTAGCGGAGCTGGCCGTCGCGATGGGCGGTGAGGTGCTGGTTGGCGCGCTGGTCGGCTTCGTCGTCGTCGCCCTATTCGCGGCCGTACAACTCGCTGGGCAGTCCATCGGAATCCAGATGGGCTTTGCGGCGGCCAGCCAGTTTGATCCCATGAGCCAGGCCAGCTCGGTGGTGGTCGCGCAGTTTCAGTTCGTCGTCGCAACCCTGCTGTTTTTCGCCCTCGACGGCCACCACCGCGCGATCGAGGCATTGGCGGCGAGCTTCACTCGTGTGCCCTTGCTCCACGCCGAGTTCAGCGGCGGCGTCATGGAGCTGATTTTCGACCTGACGGCAGCGGTCTTTGTCGCTGCCGTATCCGTTGCAACGCCGGTGATCGTCGCCATGCTCCTCACCAATCTCGGCCTCGGCATCCTGGCGCGCACCCTGCCGCAGATGAATGTCTTCATGGTCGCCTTCCCACTCCAGATCACCGTCGGTCTGGTGGGAATCGGCCTCACGCTGCCCCTGCTGGCGTGGTGGATGGGCCACGGCGTGGACGACCTGAGCCGCCAGTTCGGCTTTCTCCTGCGTCACCTCGCCGCCTCGTAAGGACCTCTCCCCGTGGCCGATCAGGACCGTACCTTTTCCCCGACACAGAAGCGGCGTGAAGACGCACGCCGCAAGGGGCAGGTGCCGCGCAGCCGCGAGGTGGTGTCGGTCCTGGTGTTGGGCGGAGGTGTCCTTTCCCTGTCCATGGCGGGTGACGAGATGTGGGATGGGCTGCTGGCCGTGGCGCGGCAATGCTTCGATGCGGCGAACAACGTCGCCCTGGACGCCAATAGCGTGCAGGCGCTGGCGTCCGACTGGCTCTTCGCCACCCTCACCATCCTCACCCCGGTGCTGCTCGCGTCGTCCGTCGGCGCGCTGGTCGGCGGTTTCGGGCAGGTGGGGATCTTGATCAGCGGTGAGGCGGTGGCGCCACAGATTTCGCGCATCAGCCCGCTGGCTGGCTTCAAGCGTCTCTTCTCGCTCAATGCGCTCATGGAGTTTCTCCGTGGAGTCGCAAAGGTCGTCGTCCTCGGGGTCCTGCTGTGGCTCACCCTGAGTGGACAAGTCGACACGGTCCTCGGTCTGGGCACCGGTGGTGTGGAAGAGTTGTTGCCGACGGTTGGCAACCTGTCCTTCCGTCTGATGCGCAACGTTCTGGTGATCCTCGCCGTGCTGGCGATCGCGGACTTCGCCTACCAGCGCTGGAAACACACCCAGGACCTGCGCATGACCTTTCAGGAGGTGAAGGAGGAGTTCAAGCAGAGCGAGGGTGATCCGATGCTGCGTTCGCGGATCCGTAGCCTGCAGCGCGAAATGGCCACCAAGCGGATGATGGCCGAGGTGCCTACCGCCGACGTGGTGGTCACCAACCCGACCCACTACGCCGTGGCCCTGCGTTATCGCCGCGGCGAAGACGTGGCGCCGCGGGTCGTTGCCAAGGGCGCCGACCACATGGCCCAGCGGATCAAGGCGATCGCCCGGGAACATGGCGTGGTATTGCGCGACGACAAGCTCCTGGCGCGCACCCTGTACCGCACCGTCGAGCTCGGCCGCATGATTCCGGAGGAACTGTACCGCGCGGTCGCCGAGGTCCTCGCCTACGTCTACCGCAATCGCCGCGACGGCCGCCGCCCGCGCCCGGCCGTTGCGCCCGGAGGAGTGAGCTAGGATGGCGACCGCGGTCTCCGCACCGATGGCCACTGCCACGTTCGCGCGGCGTGGCGACCTTCTCCTCGCCGTCGGGGTGATGGGCATCCTAGCGGTGATGGCCATCCCCCTGCCGCCGGCGGTGATGGACCTTCTGCTGGCGATCAGTATCACCAGCGCGGTTCTCATCCTGCTGGTGAGCATGTCGACGGTATCGCCCCTCGACTTCTCGGTCTTCCCGCCCCTGCTGTTGGTCTCGACCCTGTTGCGCCTCTCCCTGAATGTCGCCTCGACGCGCCTCATTCTCTCTCACGGCCACGAGGGCCCGTCGGCCGCCGGTCAGGTGATCCGCGCCTTTGGGCACTTCGTGGTCGGGGGCAACTTCGTCATCGGCATCATCGTCTTTCTGATCCTGGTCCTGATCAACTTCATTGTCATCACCAAGGGTGCCGGCCGCGTCGCCGAGGTGAGCGCGCGTTTCACCCTCGACGCGATGCCCGGCAAGCAGATGAGCATCGACGCGGATCTCAACGCCGGCACGATCGATGAGCAAGAGGCGCGGGCGCGCCGCCGTCGCATCGAGCGCGAGGCCGACTTCTACGGCGCCATGGACGGCGCGTCCAAGTTCGTCCGTGGCGATGCCATCGCCGGCATCGTGATCACCGCGGTGAACATCATCGGCGGCCTGATCATCGGCACGGTCCAGCAAGGGCTGTCCCTCAGTCAGGCGGCGGAGAATTACACCATTCTGACCGTGGGCGACGGCCTGGTCTCGCAGATCCCCGCCCTCATCATCTCCACCGCCGCTGGCCTCGTGGTCACCAACTCGGCGACCAGCGAGAGCCTCGGCAACACCCTCGCCGGCGAGCTCGGCTCGCACCCGAGCGCCATGTACATGGCGGCCGGCTTCCTCGGCCTGATGGCCCTGGTCCCCGGGCTGCCCTTTATGCCGTTCATGGTGCTCGCCGCGGGCACGGCCTTGCTCGGCCGTAAGGCCGCGGCCAAGGTCGTCACTCCGGCAATGGACGACGAGGCACGGGAGGCGATCGCGGACGTGGAAGTCGGTCCAGACACGAGCCCGGAGGCCATGGCCGGCCTACTCGACCTCGATGCCTTGGAGCTAGAGGTGGGCTTCGGACTCATCTCCATGGTCGACAGCGGCGCCGCGGGAGATCTGCTGACCCGGATTAAGTCGATCCGCCGTCAGGCTGCCACGGACATGGGGATCGTAGTGCCGCCGATTCACATCCGCGACAACCTGCAGCTCAAACAGTCCGCGTATCGGATCCTGATCCGTGGTGTGGCCGTCGCCGAAAGCGAGTTGATGCTTCACCACCTCCTGGCGATGGACCCGGGTACGGTGACCAAGGCGGTGGACGGCATCGTTACGACGGAGCCCGCCTTCGGCCTGCCCGCACTGTGGATCGCCGAGCGCGATCGGGAGCGCGCCCAGTTTGCGGGTTACACGGTAGTAGATCTGCCCACGGCGTTAGCGACCCACCTTACGGAACTTCTCCGCTCCCACGCCAGCGAGCTGCTCGGCCGACAGGAGGTGCAGGGCTTGCTGGACAACCTTGCCAAGCATCATCCCAAGGTGGTGGAGGAGTTGGTGCCGAGCCTGCTGAGTCTCGGCAAGGTGCAGAAGGTCTTGCAGAACCTTCTGGACGAAGATATTTCCATCCGCGACCTCCAGACCATCCTGGAGATCCTTGCCGACTCGGCGCCGACCACCGGCGATACCGAGCTGCTGACGGAGCAGGTGCGCGCCGCCCTGTCGCGCACCATCACCCACAAGTATCTCGGTGACGGCGGGGAGCTGCAGGTGGTGACCCTTGCGCCCGCGCTGGAGGAGGAGCTTGGCCGGGCGATCGCCGAGGGCGAGCGTGGCCGGCAACTCTCCATGGAGCCCGCGCGTGCCCAACAGATCATCGACGCCCTGTCGAGGACGACCCGCGATCTGCAGGCGGCGAACATCACCCCGGTGCTCCTCGTCCATCCGCAGCTTCGCCGCCACGTCCGGCGGTTGACCGAACGGTTCATCAAGGGCCTGGCGGTGCTGTCGTTCAACGAGGTCGAGGCCAACGCCAGGATCCAGTCGGTGGCGGTCGTCGAGTGAGGTGGATGCCATGCGTATGAAGCGATTTCCTGCCAAGACCATCCCCCACGCCCTTGCCGACGTGCAGCGTGCCCTCGGGCCGAACGCGGTGCTGCTGGAGACGCGCCAGATCACTGACCCCGAGCGCCGCAAGCGGGGCGAGCTGGTGGAGGTGCTGGCGGCGGTGGACCCGCAGGCCATCCCGCGTAGGCCAATCGTCCGGCCCGAACGCGAACCCGTTACACCGCCGGTCCCACCGTGCGTCGATGCGCACACGAGCGCCGCGACAGACGCACCCTCGTTCGAAGCAGTTCTGGGTGAGGCAGCCGATGTCTCACCACTGCCCAGTGCCGCTGTCAAGGCCTTGGCGGCACTGCAGAACGTGGTCGATGCCCTGCGCGAAGATGTCGGCGCGATCCGTCGGGAGGTCCAACGGCCACAGCCGTCGCCCACCCACAACGAGCTGATCGTCGTGACTGCGAGTCTCGTGGAACTGAGCAAGAAGGTGGACAACCTGCTTGCGCCCGGCGCGCGCCGGGCGCGTCCCGTCCCGGCGCTCGCATGGCAGTCCGAGGTGGCCACGACCCTCCTCGATACGTTGGAGGGTTGTGGTCTCGATGGACTGGCCGCGCGTCATTGGGGCGCGCGCCTCCACGCCGAACTGGCCGAGCGCCCGTGGCGTTCGGGGGAAACGCCGGTAACCCGTCTCGCCGAGGTGATGGGGGGCGAGCTGCGCTGCGCGGCCCGTGTCGATGGCGGCGAGGTCCACGTCATCCTCGGTGGAAGTGGCGCAGGGAAGAGCAGTTTGGTGGTGAAGCTCGCCCTCCGCGAACGTCTGTTGCATGGCCGCGTACCATTGCTGATCAGCCTCGATCACGCGCGACCCGAGGGGGCCGCCCTGCTGCGGCGGTATGCCGAGGTCTTCGGCCTACCACTGCACCGGGTCAGCCGACCCGCCGAGATCGCTTCGGTCATCGACCGCCTGGGAGACGACCGGCCGTGCTTCATCGATGCGCCGGCCACGGCCGTCGATGCGGACAGCCAGCCGCAGGTGAGCGAGTGGCTTTGTGTGCTGCCCGAGCGCACCGCGTGTCACCTGTTGTTGCCGGCGGCCACCAGTCTCCCCGAGATGCGTCGCCAGGTCGCGGCCCACACCGCTTTGGGGATCGATCGTCTCGCCTTCTCCAAGATCGATGAGGCGAGCCATTTCGGCCAGGTCATCGCCATCGCCGCCGAATCGGATCTGCCGGTGAGCTGGCTGACCAACGGTCGACAGATTCCGGAAGACCTGGTCGACGCTAGTCGTGACCTGCTCTGTGCCCTCATGACCCGGCGCGGGGACGAGACCCCACTGGCACCAACCCCATCCGCTTGGAATGCAAAGACGGTCCACGAGCATACCGAGGCTGGTAACCCAGCCCGGTCCTCGTCCGACTGCCTCGGCACTCCGATTTCCGCCACCGCCTGATCATTCCAAGGATCCGCATGAACTCCGTTTCCAGTCGCGACAGCCGCCGCCGCGAGGCCGGTCTCAAGGTCCTCTCGGTCACCTCCGGCAAGGGTGGGGTGGGCAAGACCAACATCGTCGCCAACCTCGCCTACGCCCTGAGTGAGCGCGGCCTGCGGGTCCTGGTACTGGACGCAGACCTCGGGCTCGGCAACATCGATGTCCTGCTGGGCCTCAACCCCCTCTACACTCTGCACGACGTGCTGCGCGGGGATGCGACCCTGGAAGAGGTGCTGATCTCCGGTCCGGGCGGAATGCGCATCCTTCCCGCGCCGTCGGGTCAGGTCGAGCTGACCAACCTCTCCGAGGCCGATCGCCTGCGCTTTCTCTCGGCGATCGATGAACTGGAGGAGGAGGTCGACGTCTTCCTCATCGATACCGGTGCCGGCATCGCCTCCAACGTCTGCTTCTTCAACATGGCGGCGCAGGACGTCTACGTCGTGACCAACCCGGAGCCCACCGCGCTTACCGACGCCTACGCCCTCATCAAGGTGATGAGCCGCGAGTACGGCGAGAAATCGTTCAAGCTGATCGTCAACGAGGTGAGCGGCGAGCGCGAAGCGATCTCGATCTTCAGCCACCTTACCGCGGTGTGCGACCGCTTCCTGAATATCCGTCTGGAACTCGCCGGCTTCGTCCCTGTGGACGCCAAGCTTACCCGCGCGGTCCGCGACCAGCAGCTCGTCGCCGAACGCTACCCGGAGGCAATCTCTAGCCGCTGTATCCGCGAGGTCGCGCTGGCAATCGAACGCTCGCCGACCGCCATGTTCCCCAAGGGGAATATCCAATTCTTCTGGCGCCGCCTCTGGGCCCCCGACGCCACCGCCCAAGCCCCCGTCGTCTAATCACAGCGCCCGCCGCGCCGAGGGAGAAGATCGCCATGATGGACCTCATTCAAGCCTATCTCGCCGAGGGAAGTGGACGTCCGGTAGAGACCCGCAACGAGCTGATCCTGCGCTACGCGCCGCAGATCAAGTACATCGCGCACCGGGTGGCGTCTCGCCTGCCCTCCCACATCGAGCTGGAGGAGCTGATCAATGCCGGCGTCCTCGGCCTGATCGACGCGATCGAGAAATTCGATGTGTCGCGCAACATCCAGTTCAAGACCTATGCCGAGATCCGCGTGCGCGGCGCGATGCTCGACGAGCTACGCGCCCAGGATTGGGTGCCGCGCTCGGTGCGGCAGAAAATCAACACCCTGGCCCGGGCCTATGCGCGACTGGAGCAGGAGTACGGGCGCCCGGCGACCACCGAGGAGGTGGCCGCCGAGCTCGGCCTCACCGTGCCGGAGCTCACGATCTTACAAAGCAAGGCCCAGGGCTTGCCGTTGATCAGCCTCAACGACTCCTTCGACGATGATGATGACGACCGCCACCTGCAGGATTCGGTGCCCGACCCGGAGTCGATTGATCCCCTCGAGGAACTGGGGGAAAAGTGGGTGCGCAACGTGATCAGCAAGGGTCTCGACGACTTACCCGCCCGCGAGCGCACGGTCCTCTCCCTCTACTATTTCGACGAGCTCACCATGAAGGAGATCGGCGTGGTCCTCTCGGTCACCGAGTCGCGCATCTCGCAGATCCACACCAAGGCGCTGCTGCGGCTCAAGGGCAAACTACAGCACGCCGGCCTGTCCGCCGTGGCGGGGTAGCTACGCACCACGGTCCTGGAGGGCACGGTTGGTGGGATGGTGCCGGCATGAACTCTACCCATCCCGGGTGGTGGGCCCACCACCGGCGGGTCACGCTCCGCCTTGCAGGGCGAGGCTGAGCCAGCCGCCGGTGAGGTGGCGCTCGGCCACCCGCCAGGGGTGGCCGGCGAGGGCCGCGGCGATGGTCTCCTCCTGCTCGGCCAGGATGCCGGCGAGGTAGATCTGCCCACCTGCGGCGACGTGGGTGGCGAGGCGGGGGAAGAGCTGGACGATGGCGCCGGCGGTGAGGTTGGCGACCAGGGTCGGGACCGTGGGCAGGGCCGCCGTGGCGAGGTCGCCGTGGACCACCTGGATCGGCGCGGCCCCGTTGGCCGTAGCGTTGGCCCGGGCTGTGGCGCAGGCGACCGGGTCGTTGTCGATGGCGACGATCGGGGCGAATCCGAGGTGGTGGGCGGCGACCGCTAGGAGCCCCGCGCCGCAGCCGGCATCGATCAGACCGCCCGGGGTCGCTCCCAGGGCCGCGGCCCGCCGCACCAGCCACTCCAGGCAGGCAAGGGTGGTGGGGTGGTGGCCGGTGCCGAAGGCCATCTGTGGGTCGATGCGTAGGGTGGTGCGGCCGGGGGGTAGGGTTGTCTCCCACCAGGTCGGTGCCACGGTGAGCCGCGCGCCGACGAAGATCGGATCGAACTCCTGGCGGTAGGCGTTGGCCCAGTCCGTTTCGCGGTACGGCGTGGTCGCCACGATGGCGCAGGCGGCCAGCCCCACCTCGCGGAGGAAGGTCGTCACACGCTGGTCTAGCCCGCCGGCGGCGGCGGCTGGCAGGGTGACCTCCAGCTCCGCCTCCTGCCCGTGGTCGACGAGGGCGACGGCGCCGGGGTCGAGGGTCCAGAGCAGCTCCTCCACCGCCGGCGCCGCCCACCGGGCGACGCGGATCCGGACCGTCAGCATCGCCGGGTCAGGGGAGTCGTTCATCCGCAGTGATGGCTCCCCCTCCCGCCGGGAGGGGGCCGGGGGGAGGGAGGTCGGAGTGAGCGATGCCTTGGGTGCGTAGCCGGACTGAGTTCCGGATCCAACCGCCCCCACCCCAACCCTCCCCCGGAGGGCTGACCGTGTCCCACATCTTTTGGCTGGACACCATGATGGGCGTCTGCCAAGGTGGGGCGTATGGAGGTGGGTGGGCAGGTCTTTACAGAGGCGATCCGGCGACGGATTGCGGGGGTGGTGGCA
>Ga0326597_10000113_pt1 | contig 141212 bp, 129 predicted proteins | sample RVTome_12_FD_203789 | JGI IMG/M metagenome (GOLD analysis project Ga0326597, IMG submission 203789) | Soil microbial communities from uranium-contaminated site in the Upper Colorado River Basin, Wyoming, United States - RVT100D185 | ecosystem: Environmental > Terrestrial > Soil > Contaminated... | reverse complement strand
CCGCGATTCACGGGGCTCTGGCGCAACTGCAACAACACCCGGAGACCGCACTGTCTCTGGCATACAGGACCAACACGCATTTACGTAAGGTCGCTTAGAATTGATCTTCGGGCATCGCCTCCAGCAGAGCGTCCCGGATGGACTGGCGTTCGATGAGGCGAAGACTCGTGGGGATATCAAACATCTCGAGAACCGCCGTCCCTGATTCCAACTGGAGGATCACGGCGTGCTCGCGCGTGTAGCCGATGAGAAGGTAATCGCGCGGCCGGCCCTGCTCGTTGAGGTCGCCGAAACTCACCACCGAGCGCTCGAGGTGCAGGTGTGCCACCAGCGCGTTGCTCATGCCCATGGCGACGGTGACGACGGCGAGCGCGAAGGTTGTCGCGCTGATCGAGATGGCGCGCATCCACACGGGCACGCCAATGCGCCATGCCAGCACCATCCAGAGCGCGGCGGCAATGACGACAAGCCCGTCTAGTCCCGCCGCAATGTGAAGGCCGTTGAGCCAGCCATCCACACCTTCGAGCTGTGTGGGAAGGGCGGGCATCCAGTTGAGTCGAAGCGGCGAGACGACGTATGCGACAATCGCCAGCGCCACCATCGAAGCGCAGATCGAACCCATCCAGAGGAGTGCCTGGACGGCGGGCTTCGGCTTGGGGCCGCCGGGGGTGACGGGTTTCGCCGCCGCCAGTGATCCGCCGGGAATTCCGATCGCGACGAAGGCGAGCATCAGCCACAAGGGCTGTTCGATGCCGGCTTCGAAGATGCGCAGCGGGAGCATGATGACGATGAGGGCGCCGGTGGCGAGGCCGCCCCCCGGCTCGCCCAGCAGTTCCGGCACGCCCAGCGCGTTGGCGAAACCGAGACGGAAGCCGAGATGGCCGAGCAGCCAGACCAGCCCGATGATGCCCAGGGCCGTGATGATGCCGATCACAAGGGCCGGGTGCATCTGGCGAAGTTCATCGGCCCGCCTGACGGAGCGCACCGCCTGCCTCAGCAGCAGGATGCGCTGTTTGCTGTTGCCCGCGGCCGGAGCCTGCTGCACGATGGGACGGGTGATGTTGGGCAATTCGGGAGGCGATTCTAGGGGGGATCGTCACAAGCCGCGACTGGCAAGTCATGGAGATGATCGAGCATGGTCGGTCTTGCCCATTCTCGCGCATCTGCGAGTTGCCACACGCGGTCATAGCCGCGACTGCTCCGTCGCGGCTGTCGCGCGTGAGTGCGCATTGGGTAGGGCGCGCCTTTCGCACGTTCGCCGGCGACCACCCGAAGTTGTTGATTCACGCGTTCAGGCCGGGCTGGGCACGGTTTCCAGCACCTGCTGGATGAGGCGCTTGGTGGTCAGCGTGTCGCCGGTATGCATGTAGGTCTTGGAGATCACGCGGTGGGCGCAGACGGGGATGACGTTGGCGATGATGTCTTCGGGGATGCAGTAGTCGCGCCCGGACATGAGCGCGGTGGCGCGGGCCGCCTGCGTCAGGGCCAGGGCGCCGCGCGGGCTGATGCCGACCTGGAGGTCCTCGTTCTGCCGCGTCGCGCTCGCCAGCGCGATGATGTATTCGAGCAGCGACTGATCGATCCTGATTTTGTCCACCTGATTCTGCAGCGCGATGACATCCTCTCCCTGGGTCACCGGCTTGAGTTCGGCCAGCGTCGTGCGGGCCGGCTGCTGGATGAGAATGCGCGCTTCATCATCGGGCGCGGGGTATCCGAGCGAGATGCGCATGAGGAATCGATCGAGCTGGTTTTCCGGCAGAAAGTATGTGCCCTCGAACTCATAGGGATTCTGCGTCGCGAGCACCATGAAGGGCTCGGGAAGATGGTGCGTCTCGCCTTCCGCAGTCACTGTGGTTTCGCTCATCGCTTCCAGAAGCGCCGACTGGGTTCGTGGAGTCGTGCGATTGATTTCATCCGCGATGACGACGTTGGCGAAGATCGGTCCCTTCTTGAATTCAAAGGCGTGGCCCTCGCGGTTGAAGATCGTCACGCCCGTGATGTCCGAGGGGAGCAGGTCGGGCGTGCACTGGATGCGGCTGAACTTGCAGTCGAGCGATTTGGCCAGCGAGTGGGCGAGGACGGTCTTGCCCACGCCCGGCACATCCTCGATGAGCACATGGCCGCGCGCCAGCAGGCAGCAGATCACGCGGTCCACGGCCGCGGTGTTGCCCATATAGACGGCGGTGATGTTGGCGCGCAGGCGCTCGATGAGTTCGCGGTCCATGGTCGAAACGTCCTGGCCCGGCTCGAGGTCCGGACGGGCGTGGTCAGAAATGCCGGGGGATTGTAGTGGAAGTTGCGAGGTGGGGAGCGTGGATGAGGAACGCGGTGCTGCTGCGTTGATGGCCATCGGGTGGATGCTCCTACCCCCGGCGCCCAGGGGTGCTCGTGGGTTCCCTGTATAATGCTCCGTCACGTCTCCTTGTTCCGCGGAGATGCAGGCCGCGTGAATCAGCCGGATGAACCCATCATCAATCCCAAGCGCGCCGTGGTGGGGCGCTCGCTTCGTTGTCGCTCCTGTGGATACAACCTGCGCGGATTGCGATTGGATGTCCGCTGCCCGGAATGCGGCCTGCCCGTGAAGACGACGGTCGACGAAGCAATCGATCCCGCGCCGCACGACCTGCCTGCGCTCCGCAACCCGCGCCAGCTCGGGAACGCATTGCTCTGGCTGACGGTCTGCATGCTGCTGTGCGCTATCATGCTGGCCCTCCCTCCGGCCATGCGTGCACTTCGCCAGGTCGAGGGCTGGCGGGATAGCCCGTTGCTCGTGCTGGGGCCGACTGAGCTCCTTCTCGCCGCAGCGGGCGTCGCCTTGCTTGGCCTGCGCTCTGCGTGGGTGTTTGCTGTTCACGATCGCAGAGGATCGGATGGAACTGGCCTGCATCGTGACGGCCGGCTGATCGGCGCCGGGCTTCTGATCATCGCCCTCTCTGCCGCCAGCGCATGGGCGATCGAACAGGCTGCATCGGACATCGCGCGCACTGAATCGCGCCTGACGGCGGACCAGCTCTGGCTGCGCTTGGGATTCGCGGCCGGAGGAGGGCTGCTTCTGGTGGGCCTCGGCCGCGTGCTGGAAGATATCGGCCAACGCAGCCGGGAGTACCGCGAGGCGCAGGGAGGCAGGCAAAGCACGCGCGTGATGATCCTGGCTCTTTCCTTCATCGTTCTTGGGACGCTCGGCCAGTTGGCCGCGATGGCGCGGCGGGTTGGGCCAATGCAGTGGATCGGCGAAGTGGTGGTGTTGACGTGCGCCTTGATGATCGTGATCGGGTTGTCCTATCTGGTTCTGAACGCGTGGTGGGTACGCAATGCGCTGCGGCGTCGTCCCCCCCGCCTGCGAGATATCATCCGGATTGAGCCGGACACAACGGCGATGCGGGCCTCCCTGCATCAAAGCCCTCCCGGGAGAGGGGGCGAGAGTCGGTAGCGATCGATGGCCGCAGGTGATGCCGTGCTGCCCATGGGGTTCCCGGCCTGCCACACTGGCAGCCGCTGGCCCAGGAGAACGCGTGACTGTCAGGCGCCTGGGCCCTCCGCGAGGGCGGGTGTGCTGCCTAAGCTGTGTCACGGCAGCGACTAACGACCTTTCGCCTGGTCGACATCGTTGGCGCGCTTTTTGAGTGAAGTGATTGATTCCGACAGGACCAGGGGGTGGCCGCGCCCGCCGCTTGGCAGGGAGTGATTACCAGGCCCGGTGGCGCGGAAGAGCAAATACGTTTCAGAGAGAACTCACCCATCAGGAGAACGACTCGATGGCGGTCAAGGAACTTTCGTTTGAAACCGACGCCCGCAAGGCCCTGCTCGCCGGCGTCGAGAAACTCGCAGCCGCAGTCAAGAGCACCCTGGGTCCGCGCGGGCGCAACGCCGTGCTTGACAAGAGCTGGGGCGGGCCGACTGTGACCAAGGACGGCGTGACGGTGGCGGAAGAGATCGAGCTGCGCGACAAGGTCGAGAACATGGGAGCCCAACTGGTCAAGCAGGCGGCGAGCAAGACCAGCGACGATGCGGGCGATGGCACGACGACCGCGACGGTCCTCGCGGAAGCGCTCTTCAAGGCGGGCATCAAGCACGTTGCAGCCGGGGTGGATGCCAATGCCCTTGTGCGCGGGATGCGCAAGGCGGTTGAGCAGGTGGTGAGCGAAATCAAGTCGATGGCGAAGCCGGTCAAGAACGAGATCGCCAATGTCGCCGCCATCTCCGCCAACAACGACGAAGAGATCGGCAAGATCATGGCCGACGCCTTTCAGAAGGTGGGCAAGGACGGCGTGATCACGGTCGAGGAAGGCAAGGGGCTGGAAACGTACGTCGATGTCGTCGAAGGCATGCAGTTCGATCGCGGCTACCTCAGCCCCAACTTCGTCACCAACGCCGAATCGATGAAGGTCGAGTTCGACAAGGCCCTCGTGCTGATCCACGAAGAGAAGATCGACTCGCTGACGAAGCTCGTCCCCTTCCTGGAGAGGGTCGTCGATTCCAAGAAGCCGCTGGTCATCATCGCGGAGGATGTGACGGGCGAGGCGCTTTCGACGCTGGTCATCAACAAGCTGCGCGGTGTCTTGAATGTGTGCGCGGTGAAGGCGCCGGGATATGGCGACCGCCGCAAGGCCATGCTGGAGGACATCGCAGTGCTGACAGGCGCCCAGCCGATCATGAAGGATCTCGGCATCGATCTCGACAAGGTCGAGCTCAAGCAACTGGGCATGGCGAAGAAAGTCGAGATCACGAGCGACACCACGACCATTATCGAAGGCGCCGGCTCGACGAAGGACATCCAGGGCCGCATCCAGCAGATCCGCAACGAGGTTGAACTGACTGACAGCGACTACGATCGCGAGAAGCTGCAGGAGCGCCTGGCGAAACTCGCGGGCGGGGTCGCGCAGATCAACGTGGGCGCGGGCAGCGAGGCGGAACTGAAGGAGAAAAAGGCGCGCGTTGAGGATGCGCTGCACGCGGTGCGGGCTGCGGTGGCGGAAGGCATCGTGCCGGGCGGCGGGGTGTCATACATTCGCGCGATCCCATCGCTGGAAAAGGTCCGCCGCGGCGTGACTGGCGATGAGAAATATGGCGTCGATATCGTCGAGGACGCCATGAAGGTGCCGCTGCAGACGATCGCCGACAACGCAGGCGAGAAGGGAACTGTGATCGTCGCCAAGGTCTCAGAAAAGTCCGGCTCGTTCGGCTTCAACGCGCTGACGCTGGAATACAGCGATCTGCTGAAGGACGGCGTGATCACGCCCGCCAAGGTCGATCGCACGGCCCTGCAAAACGCCGCCAGCGTGGCGTCGCTGCTGCTGACCACCGACTGCATCGTGACCGAGGCTCCGAAGGAAGAGGGCGAGGACGAACACGCCCATCACCATCACGGCGGCGGGATGGGTGGAATGGGCGGCGGCATGGGCGGGATGGGGTTCTGAACGATTCTCCGCACAGTATTGCGTCGGGTACGGGTTTCAATTCAACAGACTTCTTGGAGTGTTTTCGCAATGTCCGTCAAACCACTTGAAGATCGCGTTCTCATCAAGCCCATGGAGAAGGAAGAGAAGACCAAATCGGGCATCTATCTGCCCGAGACGGCCAAGGAAAAGCCCATGCAGGGCAAGGTGATTGCCGTCGGTCCCGGCAAGCTTCTGGACAACGGCGAGCGCATCAAGCCCTCGGTCAAGAAGGGTGACACCGTCGTCTTCTCCAAGTACGGCGGAACCGAGATCGAGATCAAGAATGTCCCACACCTCATCATGCGCGAAAGCGAACTGCTGGGGCTTCTAGAGGGTTGAGCGACCCGAACCTGTGATGGTTCGACCCGGACCTTCGAGCCCTCAGGTCCGGCGTTTCGGCTGACCTCTGACCTCTGTTTCTCTGGATACGCACATGGCAAGCAAACAGATGAAGTTCAATTCTGCGGCCCGTCTCGAGTTCAAGCGCGGCGTCGATCAACTGGCCAGGGCCGTCGCCTCGACGCTCGGGCCCACCGGGCGCAACGTGGTGATGCAGAAATCCTACGGCGGGCCCTCCGTCACCAAGGACGGCATCAATGTCGCCAAGGAGATCGAGCTGCCGCAACCATTCGAGAACATGGGCGCCAAGATGGTGCACCAGGTGGCGAAGAAGACCGGCGATGTCGCGGGTGATGGAACCACGACGGCGACCGTGCTGGCGAAGGCGATCTTTGACGAGGGATTGAAGCATGTTTCCGTCGGCGCCAACGCCGTGGCCGTGCAGCGCGGGATCAACGAAGCCGCCAGGATTGCGGCCGAAGCCATCAACAACATCGCGCGAAAGAGCAAGGGTCGCGAAGACCTCGAAAAAGTGGCCACCGTCAGCGCCAATCACGATCGCGAGATCGGCCGCATCATCGCCGAGGCGATCCACAAGGTTGGCGCGGAAGGCGTGGTGGAAGTCGAGGAAGGCAAGACCGCGGAGACCTCGCTCGAGTATGTCGAGGGCATGGCCTTCGACAAAGGCTACCTCTCGCCCTACTTCATGACCGACCCGAAGAAGGCGGAGTGCGTGCTCGAGGATGTGAACATTCTCATCTACGAGAAGAAGATCTCGAATCTGCCCGATCTTCTGCCACTTCTGAATAAGGTGGCCACCAGCGGCAAGCCGCTGCTCATCATCGCGGAGGATATCGAAAACGAAGCGCTCGCGGCCCTGGTGGTGAACCGGCTGCGCGGCGTCTTGTCGGTGTGCGCGGTGAAGGCGCCGGGTTTCGGCGATCGGCGCAAGGCCATGCTGGAAGACATCGCTGTCCTGACCGGCGGGACCTTCTTCAGCGAGGACCTCGGCCGCAGTCTCGAAGAGATCGATCTGAGCGAGCTCGGCCGCGCCAAGAAGATCGTTGTGAACAAGGATTCGGCGACAATCATCAACGGCGCTGGGAAGCGAAAGGACATCGACGCCCGCGCCAACCAGATTCGCTCCCAGCACGATCGCTCCACCAGCGAGTACGACAAGGAAAAACTGCAGGAGCGGCTGGCGAAGCTCACCGGCGGCGTGGCGATCGTAAATGTCGGCGCCGCCACCGAGACCGAGATGAAGGAGCGCAAGGATCGCGTCGAAGATGCCTTGCACGCGACGCGGGCCGCGGCCAAGGAGGGCTACGTTCCGGGCGGCGGTGTGGCGTTCATTCGCGCCATCCCAGCGGTGCTCGATGCCCGGAAGAAGGCTGAGGGTGACGAACAGATCGGCTACGGGATCGTGGCGCGGGCGCTGGAGGCCCCGTGCTGGCAGATCGCCCACAACAGCGGCGTCGATGGCGATCTCGTGGTCGAGAAGGTCAAGGAGGCGAAGGGCGCCGGCGGCGCGATGGGCTTCAACGCGACGACAGGCGAATACGAAGACCTCGTCGCCGCGGGCATCATCGACCCGGCCATGGTGGCGCGAACCGCGCTGCAGAACGCCGCTTCCGTCGCCGGGCTGATGCTCACGACCGACGTCGTCATCACCGACCTCAAGGACGATGCCGATCCGGTGGAAGATGCGGTCGCATGAGGATTGGCTTTGTGACGATGATGTGAAGGTTTGACGCCAAAGCCCACGGATTGGAATCCGTGGGCTTTCGTCCGAGGGACCGGAGCGGTCTGCACATGGCGGTCACGCGCGACTACTACGAAATCCTCAACGTCGAGCGCAGCGCCTCCGGCGATGAGATCAAGCGCGCCTATCGGCGCCTGGCCATGAAGTATCACCCGGATCGCAACCCGGGCGACAAAGCGGCCGAGACGAAGTTCAAGGAGTGCGCGGAGGCCTATGAGGTGCTTGCGGATGGCGATCGCCGTGCCCGCTATGACAAGTATGGCCACGCGGGTCTGCGCGGCACGCCCGGGCACGATTTCTCATCGATGCACGCCGAAGACATCTTCTCGATGTTCAATGAGATCTTCGGCGGCATGGGGAGCTTCGGCGCGGGGACGCGGTCGCGATCGGGTCGCGGCCGGGTGGCGCGCGGCTACGACCTGGAGACCGAAGTCGAGATTACGCTCGAGGAAGTGCTCAGCGGCGCGGAGCGCGATGTGGAGTTCAAGCGGCTGGATGTCTGCAACACGTGCAAGGGCTCAGGCGGCAAGCCAGGCGTTGAGCCGATCATCTGCCCCATGTGCCGTGGGCAGCGTCAGGTGGCGCGGGCGGAACTCGGCGGCATGTTCCGCATGGTGACGACCTGCCCGCAGTGCACCGGTCGCGGCACGCTTATCAGCGAAAAATGTCCCGACTGCCGGGGGGCCGGGCGCATCTCTGTGAAGCGAAAGCTGACGGTGCGGATTCCGCCGGGCATCAGCGATGGCCAGGCGGTGCGGGTATCTGGCGAGGGCGAGCCGCCACCTCCGGATCAGAGCCCGAGCGGCGCGGGGCAGCGCGGCGACCTGCACGTGGTCGTGCGCGTCCGCCAGCACAAGGTCTTCGAGCGAGATGGGAACCATCTGGTTTTGGTCGCCCCTGTGGGATTCTCGCAGGCCGCGCTGGGCGCCACGATCGAACTCCCCACGCTCGAGGGGGACGCCATCACGTTCACGGTGCCGCAGGGAACGCAGCACGGGCGCATCATGCGCGTCGAGAAGCGTGGCCTTCCCGACCTGCGCTCGAAAGAGCGCGGCGATCTGGTGGTCATCGTTCAGCTTGTTGTCCCGAAGAAATTGTCGGAGCAGCAGCGACGGCTCCTCGAGCAGTACGCCGAAACTGAGCACGTCGAGGTTGCCGCGGAGCAGCCGCGCTGGTGGGAGAAACTTCGCGACGCCTTCTCTGGCGAGAAGAAATAGGGGTTCTGACGCTGAAGGTATGCCGACCGGTAGGAATTGCCCGCTGGTGCGACGACCTAGAATCTGAAACTCATCGTGGCCGAGGTCATGGGATGATTCGCCGAAACAGAAACAACTCCGTTCCAGATGAATCCGCAGCGCCGAAGCGCGTTCCGGGCCAGGAGATTGGCGGCGCCGGGATGGAAGGCGAAGGGCTCAGTGCAGCGGCTGCCGACGCGCCTGCCGCTGATTTCGCGGACATGGCGGCCATTGATCTCTCGCCCGAAGCCGCAGCGCTTGTGTCGCAGCTTGAACGGGAGCGCGATGAATCGATCTCCGCGCGGCAGCGGGCCCTCGCAGATTTCGCGAACTACCAGCGCCGGGCTCGCGAAAACGAAGCCCGGGCGCGACAGGAGGGCGAGGTTTCGCTGCTGCGGGCGCTGCTGCCGGTGATCGACCACTTCGATCTGGCCATCTCGCAGGATCCCGCGAAACTCACGGTGGAGCAACTCCTCGGCGGGGTGAAGATCGTGCGGGCTGAGTTCGACAAAGTTCTGGAATCACAGGGAGTGGTGCGGATCGAGCCGAGAGCGGGTGATGAATTCGACCCGCGCCGCCACGAGGCCATGATGCGCCAGCCCGCGCCCGGAATCGCCCCCAACCATGTCGTTACGTTGCTCCAGCCTGGTTTTGCGATCGGCGACATGGTGCTCCGGCCCGCCAAGGTGACTGTCGCGCCGGAGGAATAGCCACCGATGAACACGGATGGATTTGATTTGACTTGTGGCTCAGGCCTCAGGCGATGCTCGAAAATGTGCGTGGATATGCAGCGTTCCTCTGCTCATCTCTCGTTCGGTCCTCTTTGTTTTACTTTCTCACTTTTTCTCTCTGATCTGTGTTCATCGGTGGCTAATCCCATGCCGACGTACGAATACATCTGCAACGCCTGCGGCCACGAGTTCGAGCTGTTCCAGTCGATGCGCGATCCCGTGAAGCGCAAGTGCCCGAAGTGCGCCAAACCGAAATTGGAGCGCCTGATCGGCACAGGCGCGGGCGTCATTTTCAAAGGCAGCGGCTTCTACGAGACAGACTACCGCAGCGACAGCTACAAGAAGTCTGCGGAGGCGGAAACCAAGTCCACCTCGAGTGAGGGCGCGAGCAAGGGCGAGTCGAAGACGACGCAAACAGAATCGAAATCATCGCCGGAGACGAAATCTTCAGAGTCGAAACGGCCTCCGAAGTCATCGAAGACGAAGTCAGGCAAGCCCAAAGCGAACGAATGATCGATCCGTGCGCGGGTGAGCTGGTCACGGGTCCGGATCGGCTGCGCTCCGGGCATCCGATACGATGCGTGCATGCCGCCCGAGGATGTGCGCAGCGATGGGGAACTGGTCCGCGCCGCCAATGCGGGAGAGGAAGCGGCATTCACCGCGATCTACCTTCGCTACCGCGATTGGGTGGTGTCGCTGGCCCTGCGCCTCACCGGCTCGCGCGAGGAGGCCCTCGATATCGCACAGGAGGTCTTTCTCTGGCTGCTGCAACTCTTTCCCGGCTTCGAACTCCGCGCCAAGATGAAGACCGTTCTCTACCTCGCGGTGCGCAACGCGGCGCTGTCGCGGGGAAGGAAGGGCGGCGTCGCACGGATTCACCATCCATCACTGGCAACGCTTGCGGCTTCGCGGAGTTCTCGCCCCACCCTTGCTGAAGATTCCGAAACCTGCGAACGCCGGGTCGCGCTCGCCGAGGCTCTCTCGAGCCTCCCCGAAATCCACCGCGAAATCCTGATCCTGCGCTTCGCGGATGACCTCTCGCTGGAGGAAATCGCGCTCGCCATTGGCCTGCCCGTGGGCACTGTCAAGTCCCGGCTGCACCACGCCTTGGGTTCGCTGCGCGAGCACCCGACGACAAAAATGTACTTTTCGGATTGAACCTTTTCGCCCGAAGTGCGCTCAATCAGGAGTCATGGGCGATTTTCGCGCTTCCATTTTCGCGCTTCCATTCGTTCTGCCGGGCTTGTCCGGCTGTACGGTTGCGACCTACGAGGCCGCATCGCTCCATCCCGATGATCCAATCATCCGCATCTCGCATGTGCGACCGCCGGGCGATGAATCCGAGGGGTACATCATGGTGTCATTCGCGCACCGGGAAGCGGGCGAGTGGCTGGTACTCCTCGATCCCGCGAGTGAACAGGACCATGTGTGGCGGGTGCAGCCGAATGGGAATCACGAAGATGTCTGGCTGATTGGAGTCGATTATCAGCCGGGGCTTGAGGCATCCGTCCGGCCGATTCCGTGTGACGACACCAAGGAAGTTGACGAGCGATGAATCTGCGAGCACCAGAACGTGATGCGTTCGAGGGAGGCACAGGCGCCGAAGCCCTGCGCAGCGATCTGAGCGCGCTCGCCGCCCGGGAACTGTCTGGAGTTGCGGCGCTCGATGGATCGATTCTGCCGGTTGCTCGGGTCCACTTCGCAAGAATCGCCGAGAAGCGCCGCATGGTCGGCCGGCGGCGCTGGGCCCAGCTCGCCGCGGCGGCGGCGATCGCGCTCCTGGCGTGTACGACGGTGTGGCTGGGTGACGGGCGCCGGCCGGCCGTCATCGCGGGCGACGTGACTCGCGATGGGACTCTCGACATTCTCGATGCCCTGGCCTTGGCGCGCACGATCGATGCGGGGGAAGTGCCCGATGCGGCATTCGATATCGATGGAGATGGCCGCGTGAATCAGCGCGATGTGGATGCCATCGCTGTCCGCGCGGTATCGCTGTCAACCTCGGGCGGCGATCAGGCGCGGCATACGACTGTGACCGTGGCAGCGCCCCTGGGTTCACCATCAATCACGAGGGGAGGCGGCGGATCATGATCCACCTTTCATTCGTCGATTGGCTCCGCGCAGCCCCGGTGGTGGCGCTGATCCTGCAATTTCTCGTGGCGCTCAACCTGGGCGAGCACCGCGGCCGATGGGTCACGCAGGATGACGAACCCAGGAGCAGCACGAGATTCGCGGCCATCGACCTCTTCATCGATTCGGGCAATGACCCCCTTGCCGCCTGGCAGGTTGAATTCCATGCGACGAAGGGCGTGGTGCGCATCGTCGGCATCGAGAGTGGCGAGCACGCCGTGTTCGGCGATGATCCGCCCTATTACGATCCGGATGCGATGATGAATGATCGCGTGATCCTCGCACAGTATTCGCTTGGCCGCGCGGACAGCCTTCCCACCGGCCGCACGCGCATTGCCACGGTGCACGTTCAGATTGAAGGCGAGATGGAACCCCAGTTTTCAATGCTCCTGCAGGCGGCCGGTGATGATGAAGGCTGCAGAATCGCGGCGGAAGTTACTTTCGAGATGAGGATAGATCAATGAAATCCCGTCGATTCAAATTGTTGCACATTCCCGCATCGATCGCTGTGGTGTTTGGCGGTATCTGGGGCTGCGACAGCGGGCGCATGGTGCAGAATGCGCAATACCAGCGGCAATCCACCGAAACCGGGTCGTACTTCGATCCCAGCCGTACCGGCTATCTTGCGCCGGGCACGAGTGCGCACGCCCGCGCATCGCGAACAACCGTCGCGCCGGTTGGGCCGAGCGAAGAAATCTGGATTATCACGCCGCCGCCTGATAGAACCGGCATTTCCAAGCGAGACGGTGTCGACCTGTTGGGTGGATTTGGCGGTGACGGACTTGTCGATCCGCTCATCTTCGATGCGTTCGATGAGGATGCGACACTCCGCGACCTCGTCGATCCCTGTGGCGGAATCATCGGCATCCCGTCACATCGTGGGACCTCGACTCCCGCGTTCGTGCCCGTGCCGCTCGAGCACACCAGTGTCGAGGCCGAAATCAGCGCCTTCGTTGCGACAGTCGATGTCGAGCAGCAGTTTCACAATCCATACAACAGCAAGATCGAGGCGGTCTATGTCTTCCCGCTGCCGCAGGATGCCGCGGTGAACGAATTCATCATGACCATCGGCGAGCGGAGGATCCGCGGCATCATCCGCCCGCGCGAAGAGGCCGAACAGATCTATCTCGAAGCCCGCCGACAGGGCTATGTCGCTTCGCTGCTCGAACAACAGCGACCCAACATCTTCACGCAGAAGGTCGCCAACATCGAGCCCGGCAAGCGGATCGACGTGAACATCCGCTACTTCCACACGCTGGCCTACGACGATGGCTGGTACGAATGGGTGTTCCCCATGGTGGTCGGGCCGCGCTACAACCCGCCGGGATCGAACGATCCGATCAACCCCGTTTCGCGCACCGGCGACACCCGCTTCGGCGGGACTCGCGGCGGGACGAACGTACCCTACCTCGCGCCCCACGATCGCTCCGGCCACGACATCTCTCTCACCTGCGAGATCGATGCAGGAGTGAACATCGAAGAGGTCCTTTGCAATTCACACGCGGTTGATGTCGATGCCAGGGGATCCTCACTGACTCGCATCACGCTGAGCCCGCGCGATGTAATTCCCAACAAGGATTTCGTCCTGCGCTATCGGGTCGCCGGCGATCGCATCAAGACCGCCATGCTCACGCAGCACGATCCCTCCAAATTCGGCGGAGCCGGCCACTTCGCGCTCATGATCTATCCCCCGGCCGACCTGTCGTACATCGACCGCCGGCCGCTGGAGATGATCTTCGTGCTCGACTGCTCGGGGAGCATGGAAGGCGAGCCGCTGGCGCTGGCGAAACGGGCGGTGGAGCGCGCCCTGCGGCAATTGCGCGAAGATGATGCGTTTCAGATGATTCGGTTTTCTGATCGCGCCACAATGTTCGCTGCGAAACCGCAAGCGGTGAACAGTGACACCGTGACACGCGGCATCGACTTTCTCAATTCCCTCAGCGCCGGCGGGGGCACGCGCATGCTGGATGCGATGGATGAAGCGCTGGATTCGATCGAGGAATCCCGGTGTGATCGCGACCGCTACATCGTCTTTCTCACCGACGGCTTCATCGGCAACGAGGATGAAGTGCTGGGCTTGATGCAGGAGCGGCTCGATCGGCGCGACGGTCACTCCACGCGCATTTTCTCCTTCGGCATCGGCTCATCTCCCAATCGATTTCTGCTGGAGCGCATGGCCGGCCTGGGCGGGGGGGTGGTGGCGTACGTGGGGCTCGGCGATTCCCCGGCCGAGGTCATGGACAGGTTCATCGAACGATCTTCGCATCCCGCGTTGAAGGATATCTCAATCGACTTCGGCGGGATGGATGTGCGCGATGTGCAGCCCGGTCGCGTGCCCGATCTATTTGCGGGACGGCCCGTCATCATCACGGGTCGATATCACGGCGAGGCGTCGGCTGAAGTCGGGGTGGAAGGCGTCGCGGGAACGCGCGAGCTATCGATCCCGGTCGAGGTGTCAATCCAAGAGGGAGCCATCTCGCACGACGGCATCGCGTGCATCTGGGCGCGGAGCGCGATCGCGGGACTTGAAAACCGCGCGATGGTGGATGACGATCGCGAGATCGCGCATGTGATCGAAGAACTCGCCTTGCGATACGGTCTCGCCAGCGCGCGGACATCGTTCATCGCCGTCGATGGGTCCGAGCGCACGCACGGCGCGTTCGGCACCATGGTTCCGGTGGCGGTGCCGGTGCCCGATGGCGTGCAATACCAGACGACGGTGGACCAATGAGCCAACGAAGCGAAGCAACAATCCGCGGCCGCCGACCCATGCTTGTGCTGGTTGGTCTGATCGCACTCGCAACCACCGGGTGCATGTATCCGGACTTCGATGGCGAGCGACCGGCCGATTTCGCCGACCTCGGCATGATCTCCTATCCCACCAATGAAGGCATCCGGTTTCAGTTGCCGGCGCGGCAACAGGCATCGCCTCTGGTCAGGCCGCCCACTTCGCTGGCTCTCGCGCGGGTGCAGCAATGGGGAAGTGGTGGTGTGCAGGATTATCGAATGGGCGCCACCGATTCACAAGGTGAATGGATCTTCTATGACCCGCAGTCGTGTGGAGGATTCGAGATCGACGGTGACCTGTACGAGCGTCTCGATCGACTTCATCTGCTGGAGGATGCCTTTCACATCGAACCACTGATAGCGTCGAAGCAGGCCGGAGAACCGCTCCTTCACTCATTGCGGCGGGGCGCGCTCAACCGCGGTGCGGGACTGCTGCTGCTATACACCTTCGATTCGAAGGCGGAGACGTCCGATGGAATCGTTCCGCTGGACATCGCGACGCTCGGGCTGCTGCCGGATGTCGTGGCGAGCGCTGAAACGACCTGCCACGCGGTCCTGATCGATGCCGGGAGCGGGTACATCTATACCCACGCGGAGTCCGGGAAGGATGCGTGGCAACTGGCCAGCCAGTGGACGCGCGATGATGCCCGCGAGGATGCGCTCCAGCGCGCGGAACGCCGGGCCTTCGAGCGGATGATGGATGCGTTCGAGCCCATGTGGAATTCGCTGGTCGCGACCTATGGGTGGCGCTGATCGGCTCGATTCATATCGTTGGCGCGCGCGTCGATCTGGAACCTGCTACGCTGGTGCGAATGCCTTCGCGCATCGACGGCAGCGAGACCATGGAACCGCTTTCCGATCCATCTCTTCAGCAACCACTGGTCAACCTGCTGCTCTCGGTCGCGGATGACAAGCTCATCCTCGGCCACCGCAACAGCGACTGGACGGGACTGGGACCGATCCTCGAAGAGGACATCGCCTTCTCCGCGCTGGCGCAGGATGAGATCGCTCATGCCCAGGCGCTGTATGCGCTGGCGGGATCGTTGATCGGGAAGACTGCGGATCAACTGGCGTTCGGGAGACTGCCCGGGGAGTTCCGCTGCGCCCAGATCGTTGAATTGCCGGATGAGTTCGACTGGGCGACGGCGCTGGTGCGGCAGTTCTTCTGCGAACATTTCGATCGCTTGCGGCTGAATCGTCTGGCGCAATCATCATGGAAGCCGCTGGCATCCCTGGCGAAGCGCTTGGCTGCGGAAGAAGTGATTCACGTCGAGCACGCGGACCAGTGGATGGCCCGCCTCGGAACAGGTTCTGAAGAATCGCGAGCGCGGCTTCAGAAGGCAATCGACTCACTCTCCCCGCTTGCATCGTCGCTTCTCGAGCCGGTGGAAGGTCAGGAGCAACTCGAGCAATCGGGTCTCTATCCGCTGATCCAGAATGATCCGGACCCCTTCGCGCGATGGGAACGCGAACTGCGCGATGTCGCCCGGCAGTCGCATCTTTCACTCAAACTGGAGCGAACTGCAGAGCAGGCGCAGGGCGGGCGTTGGGGAAAGCACACGCCGCATCTCAAGGAACTGCTCGAAGAGATGTGCGAGGTCTATCGCCTTGAGCCCGATGCGGCGTGGTGAGGGCTGGTTCGTAGTTCGTGGTTCGTTGCAGGGGACGTGCAAAGAACCACGTACGACCAACCACGAACCACGAACTACAATCATCGGATGACGGCCGTTACGCGCGATGACATCCTTGCTGTACTCCGCAGCATTCCCGATCCGGAGATGCCGATTTCGATCGTCGATCTGGGCATCGTCGAGGATGTGCAGGTGGAACCGTTAGCCCCCGGCTCCGCCGGGGGGCCGAATGGCGGGGCGCGTCGGGTTGTCATCTCAATCCTGCCCACCTTCATCGGTTGCCCGGCCCTGGACGTGATCCGCGATGAAATCACGAAGAAGGTCGGCGCGTTTGAAGGCGTCGGCGCAGTCGAGGTCGAATTCATCAACGATCCGCCGTGGAGTGTGGACCGCATTTCGGAGTATGGCCGCGCCTCGCTCCGCGCGCACGGCGTAACAGTGCCTGAACAATCCCCGTCCCTTTCAGGGAAGGGGTCAGGGGGTGGGTCGTGCGCCATCGCCGACGCTCCACTTGCTGCGCGCATCGATCGATCGACCCACCTCCCAGCCTCCTCCCTTGACGGGAGGAGGAGTGCGCAGCTCGCAACACTTCGCACCTCCGCCATCGCGTGCCCGTTCTGCGGATCGAACCAGACGCGGCTTGACAGCCCGTTCGGCCCGACGCGCTGCCGGTCAATTTACTACTGCGAGAGCTGCCGCAACTCGTTCGAACACATGAAGCGCGTTTGAGCGCGAGTGGAGCGAGGGGTTCGCATTTCGACTACGATGTCCTCACGATGACCCCGCCCGCCGGAAACACTCCCGCAGCATCCGCACAGGCGAGCGGCGCGGGAGGGAAACCGGCCAAACACCGTCCCGTCGAGGTGGACATTGCGGGTGTGAACGCCGATGCTTCCAGCATGGATTCCCGCATCGCGAAGCCCGCAGCAAAGACGACCAGCGGCCCCGGCTTTCCGACGGGCTTGCGGAAGCTCGACACAGGCGACATCGAAGACCTCCAGATCCTGAATGCGGAAGGTGATGTCGATTCGAAACTGGATCCAAAACTCCCGCCACAGGAGTTGAAGAAGATTCATCGGGCGATGGTCCTTTCGCGCAAGCTCGATCAGCGCATGCTGACCATGCAGCGGCAGGGTCAGATGGGCACCTTCGCCCCCGGAATAGGCCAGGAGGCGACGCAGATCGGGCAGGTGTATCCGCTCACGAAAGAAGACTGGTTCTGCCCTTCGTACCGGTCCTTCGGCGCGCAGATGTGGCGCGGTTGGCCCATCGATCAGTTATTGCTTCTGTGGGATGGATTTCATGAGGGTTTCGCGCCGCCGGAGGGGGTGAACGATCTTCCCTTCTGCATCGTGATCGGCTCGCACGTGCCGACCGCGACCGGCATCGCGATGGGAATGCGCATCCGCAAACACCTGGGGTGCGCGATGGTCAACTTCGGCGATGGGGCTTCTTCGCAGGGGATCGTGAACGAATCGCTCAACTTCGCGGCGGTGTACAAGGCCCCCGTCGTGTTCCTGCTGGAGAATAACGGCTGGGCGATCTCCATGCCCGCGACGAAGCAGGTTGCGACGGAGACGTATGCCGTGCGCGGCATCGGCTTCGGCATTCCCTCCATGCGCGTGGATGGCAACGATGTGCTGGCGGTACTGGTGGCGGCGCAGCGGGCGTGTGAACGGGCGCGAGGTGGGGAAGGGCCGACGCTGATCGAGGCCCTGACCTATCGCATGTCGGTCCACACCACCGCGGATGATCCGAAGGTCTATCGCGATGATGCGGAGGTGAAGGAGTGGGAGCGGCGCGATCCCATCCGCCGGTTTGAGATCTATCTCAAGAATAAGAAAGTGCTGGATGACGCCGCGATCGCGCGCGTTCACGAAGAGTGCGAGCAGGAAGTGCTGGCAGCGCGCGACAAGTTCCGCGCCCGCGCGATCGCCAGGCCGCGCGAGGTGTTCGATTACGTGTACGCGAACCAGACGATGGAACTCGAAGCCCAGAAGCGAGAGTACCTGGCGAAACTTGACAAGAAGAAGATCGAATGAATGCAACCACAGAGGCACAGAGACACAGAGAGGATTTTGATTTTGAAACGCAGAGAGCCGCGGCGAACCGAGGAGAAGGAATGAAAGAGCTCGGAGCAAATCTCAAACAGCAAGTCCTATCCGTGTGCATCTGTGTGCATCCGTGGTTTCAATTCTTCTCCGTGCCTCTGTGCCTCTGTGGTTGCATTGATCTGATCGAACGGGAGTGATGCGTCGATGCCCCAGTTGACCATGGTCGAAGCCCTCAACCTTGCACTCGATCAGTCCATGCAACAGGACGATCGCGTGTGTCTGCTGGGCGAGGACATCGGCATCAACGGCGGGGTCTTCCGCGTCACCAAGGGGCTGCACGAGAAATATGGCGCGGAGCGAGTGATGGATACGCCGCTGGCCGAGAACGCCATCATCGGCGCCGCGGTCGGCATGGCGGTCTATGGCCTCTTGCCCGTGGCGGAGATCCAGTTCTCCGGCTTCACGCTGCAGGCGTTCGATCAGATCGAGCAGAACATGGCCCGCCTGCACAACCGCTCGCGCGGCCGGTACCCGATTTCGATGGTCATGCGCGCCCCCTACGGCGGTGGCATCCGCGCCGTCGAGCACCACTCCGAATCCCGCGAGACCTACTGGGCCCACACCCCCGGCCTCAAGGTGGTGATTCCCTCGGGGCCGCGCAATGCACGAGCGCTCCTGAATGCAGCCATTTTCGATCCCGATCCGATTGTGTTCTACGAACCCAAGGCGGTGTACCGCGCCTTTCGTGAGGAAGTGCCCGCCGAGCCAGAGACGATCGAGATCGGCAAGGCCAACATCGTGCGTGAGGCAACTTCCGGGGGGGACATCACGTTGATCGCGTATGGCGCGATGATGCGGCCGGTGCTGGAGGCGGCGGATGACCTCGTCGATCTGCACAAGGTCAAACCCGAGGTGATCGATCTGCTCTCGATCAAACCGATGGACACCGAGACCATCTGCAACTCGGTGGCGAAAACAGGACGATGCGTGGTGGTGCACGAAGGGCCGCGGAACTGCGGCATCGCGGCGGAGATCATCGCCCGCATCAACGAGAATGCCTTCGACATGCTCGAAGCACCTGTCAGGCGCATCACCGGCTACGACATCCACTTTCCGTACTTCCAGTGCGAAAAGCACTACCTGCCGGACTCGGACACGATCGTGGAGGGAGTTCTAGAGACTCTGAAATACGAATGAAACCACAGATGCACACAGATGCACACGGATGAGGAGAGAGGGGTCAGAAGTTGGAGTTGGGGAGAGACGAAGAGAGGGAGAGACCGAGTGTCGAAAGCCCACGAAGGGAGAGTGGTGAGCGATCAACGATTCAGACTATTCCTGACCTCTTATCTGTGTCCATCTGTGTGCATCTGTGGTTTCAATTCTTCTCCGTGCCTCTGTGTCTCTGTGGTTGCATCCCATGGCTGAGTTCAGACTTCCAGATTTAGGTGAAGGCGTTCACGAGGGGCAGATCATCCGTCTGCGCGCGAAGGAGGGCGAGTTCATCCGCGAGGATGCGCCCTTCATGGAAGTCGAGACCGACAAGGCGGCGGTGGAAATTCCCGCGCCCTTCACGGGCACGATCGAAAAGTGGCACGTGAAGGAGGGACAGGTCGTCAATGTCGGTGATGTGATGGTGACGTATCAGGTGGGACAGGTCTCAGACCTGTCACGGTCTCAACGGCTCTCCGAGTCGTTGGACAGAAGTCGCGCTCCGGCTCGGAGAGCCGGAGAAACCGTTCACGGCTCGGAGAGCCGTGCCACCTCGGAGAGCCGTGTTACCACGGCACGCCGCACACCCGCCTCACCCGCAACCCGCAAACTTGCGCGATCCATGGGCATCGACATCGATCAGGTGAGCGGCTCGGGTCCGGGCGGGCGCGTCACGCGGGCGGATGTCGAAGGGATGGTGGGGCAGGTCTCCGACCTGCCATCGGTGGGACAGGTCTCTGACCCGTCTCGGTCTCAACGGCTCTCTGAGCCGTTGACCGAATCTCGCACTCCGGCTGGGAGAGCCGGAGAAACCAGTGACGGCTCGGAGAGCCGTGCCACCGACGCTCACGGCGAAATCCGCATCCACCCGCTCTCGCAGGCGCGGAAGACCATCGCGCGCAACATGGTGCAGTCGTGGACCACGATCCCGCACGTCACCGATCAGGATGATGCGGATATCACCGAGCTCGACCGGCTGCGCAAGGGGTATCCCTCTGCCGCGAACAACAATCGCAAGCTCACGCTGCTGCCGTTTATCGTGCGGGCGGTGGCACAGGCGCTCACGCGGCATCCTGAATTCAACGCCGCGTTCGATGAAGAACAGCAGGCGATCTTGTATCGCGACTCGATCAATATCGCGATCGGTGTGCACACGGAGCGCGGGCTCGTCGCGCCGGTCATCCGCGCTGCGGACACGCTCAGCGTGATTGAGATCTCCGATGCACTGGATGGAATTGTCGAGAAGGCGCGGAGCGCTACTTTCAGCGTCAACGAGACTCGGGGTGGGACGTACACGATCTCCAACGCCGGCGCCTTTGGCGGGTCGAGGTATTCCACACCCATCATCACGCCCGGGCAGTGTGCGGTGCTGGCGGCGGGTAGGGCGAAATGGATGCCGTGGGTGGTTGAGAATGAAATGGGCACGGGCAGGATGCCCGTGCCACCGCATCCCGTGACAGATCTGCGCGTGCCCGCGACACGTGTGGAGTGGCTGCCGCCGCAGATCATGCCGCGGCTGATCCTGCCGCTCTCGCACTCCTTCGATCACCGCATCGCGGATGGCGGCCAGGAGATCGCGTTCCTGCAGGACATCATCGGCCAACTGGAGAATCCCGCGCGGTTGATGTTCTGAGAGGAGAATTCACCACGGAGGTCACGGAGGGCACGGAGGGTTTTGAAGGTCAGAAATATCGAGGTCCAAAGCGACATCCATGGGTGTGGCAATGCACGAAGAATCCATATTGAAAGATGGCCAGAGAGTAGCGCAACTCACCAAAGTCATTCGCAGCTATCGTTCAGGTCTGCCGTGGCATCGCTGGGCTGGAAGCGCAATGATGATTCTTGCTGCAGCGTGTTTGATCGCATTGCTTTGGCGATTGTTTGACCTGCGAGCCGAACTTCGGACAGTGATCCCCACCGTGATCCTCATCGGATTGGCGGGAATCCTCGGAGAACTCATTGGACGGTTGTCCGAGGAACACGGACTGCCAGAGGATGATCTGTCGCTTGCACGCGCGATCTCGTGGGACATGGAATCGCAAGGCTTCAAACACGTCGAAGTGAGCGCTTCCTTTGACCAGGGAAGGACTCACGCCGGGCTGAGGTTGTTGGCAGTTTGTTGCCCCGATGGCGAAATACGTGCCTTTGTGTCCGCTGCTGTGACACATCTCGAACGAATCCCATCACTACCAACACCCTCAGCTCTGGATTGAAACAGATTCCTCTCCGTGTCCTCCGTGCTCTCCGTGGTGAATAATCTGCACTTATGGTTGTCGGCGAATTTACACAGGAAGCGAATCTTGTCATCCTCGGCGGCGGGCCCGCGGGGTATGCGGCCGCATTTCGCGCTGCGGAGCTGGGCGTCGAGGACATCGTCATCGTCGACCCCCGGCAGGACCTCGGCGGCGTGTGCCTGCACGCGGGGTGCATTCCGTCGAAGACGCTCCTGCACATCGTTGATCTGATCAATCTGGCGCGTGAGAGTTCGACATTCGGTGTGTCGATAGGCGAGCCGGAGGTCGATCCGCAGAAGATTCGCGCGTGGATTGATGGGGCGGTCTCGAAACTCGCGAAGGGGCTCGCTTCGCGCGCCAAGTCGCTCATGATTCAGCACCTTCCGGGGACCGCCCATTTCGAAGACGGCAAGCACATCGCCGTGACGGGCGGATCGGTGCCGCGCGTGAAGTTCCGGCGGGCGATTATCGCGACAGGGTCGAAGTCGAAGGCGCATCCGCAACTTCCCTTTGATGGCGAGCGCGTGATTTCGCCGGAAGAGGCGCTGCGGGTGGAAGAGCACATGACCGCCCGGCCGGAGGCCGGGCGTCCCCGTGCGCACGGCTCGGAGAGCCGTGCCACCGAAACTCCCGGCTCGGAGAGCCGGGGTACCGGTCACGGGTCGGAGACCCGTGCCACCAGAATTCTCATCCTCGGCTCGAACTACATGGCCGCGGAGCTGGCGTCCATCTATCGCGCGCTGCGGTGCGAGGCGATGATCGCGTGCAAGGGTGCGCGCTTGCTGCCGGAGGTGGATCGCGATCTGGTGCGGCCGCTGGAGCGGCGAATGAATGGACTGGGCGTCGCGGTTGCTCACGATGCATCAGTCTCTGAAGCCGCGATGGAGAAGGACATCGTGCGCATCTCGCTGCAGTCGAAAAGCGGATCATCCACCGCGGAATTTGATCGCATCATTGTCGCGCGCGGGCAGGATGCGAACCTCGAATCGCTCAATCTCGGCGCAACGCAGGTACAGACCGATGATGGCGGGTTCATCATTGTCGATCATCAGATGAAGACCGGCGACCCGCGCATCTTCGCCGCGGGTGATGTGACAGGCGGGGACATGCTCGCGGATGTCGCTCTCGCGCAGGGGCGCATCGCTGCGGAAGTCATTGCGGGTCGAGCTGAAAGCGCGTTCGATCACCGCGCCATCCCGCACGCGATCTTCACCGATCCCAACATCGCGTGGTGCGGGGTAATGCAGGAGGAGGCGGAGACGCAAGCGATGGATGTCGGCGTTGCCAAGGCGCCGTGGGGTTTGTCAGGTCGGGCGGTGGGCATGAACGCAGCCGAGGGACTGACCAAGATCATCTATGACAAGGAATCGCAGGTGATCCTGGGAGTCGGCATGGTCGGCCGGGGCGCGTGCGAGATGATCGGCGAGGCCGTGCTGGCGATCGAAATGGGGGCGACGCTGGATGATCTCGCGGCGACCATGCACCCGCACCCGACGATGTGCGAACTGCTGACAGATGCGGCCCGCAGCAAAATTGACGGTTGACGGTTGACGGTTGACGGTTGCCGATTGACGATTCTCGATTCGGGTCCGAGGCCGCGGGGACGAGCAATCGTCAATCGACAATCTGCAATCGTCAATCGAAAATGCCGAGGGGCGGACTCGAACCGCCGACCTCCGGGTTATGAATCCAGCGCTCTAAACCAGCTGAGCTACCTCGGCGTCGTCTGGAATTGTATTCGTCATCGTCCGGATGAAAAAGCGCGGCCGGCACCACCGGCCGGGGCGCCGCGGAAGGTATCATCGCCACCCCATGACAGATAGTGCTACGAACGCTGCGTTGAAGCCGTTCGATCCCGGTCGCGAGATCGGGCTGCGGCTCGATCTCGCGGTGGAAATGGCGAGGGAGGCGGGGGCGCAGGCGCTGGCCGCTTTTCGGCGCGGCTCTGTGCAGGTCGAGCGCAAGGCGGATGGTTCGGAGGTCACGGCCGCCGACCGTGAGGGTGAGCGGCTGATGCGGGCGGCCATCGCGCGCATGTTTCCACAGGACGCGATCCTTGGCGAGGAGGGGGAGGATGTGCAGGGAGCGAGCGGCTTCCGCTGGCTGCTCGATCCCATCGACGGCACGCGCTCGTTCGTGCGCGGCGTGCCCTTGTGGGGGACGCTTGTCGCGTGCGAGTACAACAGCCGCAGTGTGGTGGGCGTGATTGTCATTCCCGCGCTGAATGAAATGGTGTACGGCGCGAAGGGTGGGGGCGCGTGGCGTGTGGTCGGAACGGGCCCGCCGACACCAGCGCGGGTCTCGCGGATCGAGTCGCTGCGTGAGAGTGTGGTCTGCACCACATCGTTCGACTATTTCCGCAAGTCAGGGCAGGAACGCGCATTCATCGAATTGTCGAAGGCATCGCGAAGCATCCGCGGCTGGAGCGATTGCTACGCGCAGGTGCTCTGCGCCACGGGGCGCATCGAGGCGGTGGTGGAGCCGATGATCAATCCGTGGGATGTCGGCGCGATCATTTCCATCATTGAAGAGGCCGGCGGGCGATATACGACATGGGAGGGCGAGGTCACGGCGTATCACCCGCACGGTGCAGCATCAAACGGACTGGTCCACGATGATCTGCTGCGCGTGCTGCAAGCGAAGTGAAACCGCGATTCGACTGAGCTCATCGAAGTCAGATGCACGCAGATGCACGCAGATCAAAGAAGTAAATCAGAGCGCGGCAGAGAAATTGGAGCTGTGAAAAGATGACGGGTCGAAGGGCGAACTCCGTGCCTCCGTGCCTTGTTCACGCGAGCGAAAAGGGATGAAGCGATAGACCTCTCAGAACGTTTCTTTGAGGTCCTCCTTCTCGTATTCATCGGTCTTCTCGGCGCCGCGAATCTTCTCCCACTTTTCGCGGACGGATTTGGAGTAGCCGCGCGCCAGGCGATAGGACTGATCGGTCAGCCGCCAGATGAGTTCCCCTTCCGCGGTGGCGGTGATTTCCTCGACCGGGATGGCCCAGATGTTGTGCGGGGATGCGGGCTCATCCGGCATCGTGCCTTCGTGCCGCAGTTCACCCGCCGCGGCGGGTGCCTCCGTGCCTTGCCGGCCTGCGCGTTCGATCGCCTCCGCGGCGCTGCGGGCCGTGATGCGCATGGCGGACACATGCTGATCGCCGGCGTTCTGCTGCGTGAAGATCTGGTACTCGCGCGGGGCCGAGACTGGTTCGAACTCCCCTTCGCGGTTCTCGTGCAGGCCGCCGATGGACTCGCGCGGCGCGAGCCAGAGGCCGGACGTCACTTGGTCGCGGCCGTAGTGCTCGCGCGCCAGCGTCAGGGCCATCTCCCGGTCGGGCGCATCCAGCCAGCCGGCGTAGATGTACGGCCCACCTCTCTTCAACTGCGTGAAGACGACGAAGGCCTTCTGGTCACCTGTCGCGGGCGAATCGATCGCTCGCGCCGCGGCTGATGATTCATCGAGGTCTTCGCGCAGTCTGGACATGACCACAGGATACCGCGCCGCGAAGGGATTTCACGCGGAGTCCGCGCAGTTCGCGGAGTTCGCGGAGAAAACGACCAAGCCACAGTTGCGCACGCGTAGGCACAGATGCGCCCGCTATCGGATCAATCGCTCGTATTCGTCATGCGGACCAATCCAGAACCAGACGAGATCGTCGCCGCGCTCAACCGCGACAGCCCGATGATGCAATCCGACTCGGGCCGACCAGAAACGGCCAACCTTCTTGAAGTGCAGAGAAGGATGACGCGAATCGTTCGTCAGCAACTTGAATCACGAGTCCGCCTTGCTTCTGATGTCCAGCGGCAGTTCGCGATACGAATGCCAGAATCTTGGGCTGGCGCGGTGCTTCACAGGTCTGTGCAACGCCCTGCATCAAGGTCCTTCAACGCCTCTTCGGCCAGTGCGTCCAATCGACCACTCTTCACATCATCCTCGAACTGTCGATCCCATTGCTCGGCATCGAATTCGGCGAACCATTGGCGGAAGGCGGCAAGCTCCTTCTCTGCGAGGTTCTTCACTGCGTTTTCGATCTGTTTGAGCGTCATATTGGATGATTCTAGTCATTGTGAATGAGTCAAACCGTCTCACCCGTGTGCGTCTGTGGATTGAACTCTCACGCCGCCGGCGGCAGCGACACCTTCCCGTGCAGGATGGCCTCGCGCACCCACGCGCCCTGTTCGTAACTCATGCGGCGCAGCGCCAAGCGCTTCGCGTTGCACGGCCCGTGGCCGCGGATCACCGCGAAGAACTCATCCCAGTTCGGCTGCGTGAACTCCCAGTGGCCGGTGGATTCGTTCAGGCGAATCTTCTCATCGGGCTTCTTCGACACCACCATGCCGTGCTCGTCTTTCACGGTCACGTGGATCTTGATGCCGAGATCGATGGCCGCGGGCGCGAAGCGATCGACGAAGCGCTGGCGAAGTTCATCGTTGGTGACGGTCTTCATCCGCCATTTCATGGGCGGCAGCTCGCGCGCGTTGGGCTTGTCAGGCGGCCCGAAGAACATGAGCGACGGCTCCCACCAGCGGTCGAAGGCGTCCTGGGCCATCTGCTTCTGCTTTGTCGTGCCGGACATGAGCGTGAGCACCATGTCCTCGCCGCTCTTGAAGTGAAACGCCTCTTCCATGTTGATGCGCTTCATCGTGCGCACGTATGGGCCGAAGGCGCCATCGGCGAGCGTCTTCTGGTTCATGATCGCGGCCCCGTCGATCAGCCACTGGATCATGGCGATGTCGCCCCATCCGGGGGCGGGATAGTTGAAGCAGTTGTGGTATTTTGTCTTGCCGGTGATGAGATCGCGGAGCATCTCATCGCGCGATTTGCCGAGGTCCTGCGAGACTCGGTAGAGCATCTGGCCGTGGCCGACCTCATCCTGCACCTTTGCGGTGAGGGCGAGTTTGCGGCGGAGGGATGGCGCGCGGGTGATCCACTCACCTTCGGGGAGCGCGCCCACGATTTCGGAGTTTGCGTGGTGCTCCGCCATCTTCAGCATGCCCATCCGATAGGCGGCGGGCATCCAGTCATCCTGCTCGATGAGCCGGCCGGAGGTGACCTTGGCCTCGAACTCGGCAAGGAGTTCCGGGTCTTCCTCAATCGCGTGATCGACATGGACTCCAACGTTGGCGCTGCCGGACATGATTCACCTCGGCAGAATTATTCACCACGGAGGGCACGGAGAACACCGAGAGATGCAGATTTCAGATTCGACAGACGAGAGCATCGGCGGTGCAAATCCGCAAACCTCCTTGCGTTTTCGGGAATCGTTGCCTGTCCAAACTGCCAGCACCGTGAGAATGTATCAGCGAAGAAAGCATCAGTGCCAACTGCAGCTTCAACTCTCGGAAAGATGAGATCGAAGTGTTCCTCCAGGAGATGCTCCAAGAGGCATGTGGCGATTGCGGCGCGCAGGTCCTCATCCGCATGAGAGCCCCACTTCCGTACGAACTTCCAGACAGCTTCCAAGTCGGTACCGATATATTCGGCGATCGAGATGATTGACTGCCAACGTGGGTCCTCCACGCCAGGCGAAGAAGATATCCCTGGCAGCAGCCGCTCGACCTCTGAGATCGCCTGATCGGCACTTTGCAACATCGAAATGCTTCTCCGTGATCTCCGTGTTCTCCGTGTTCTCCGTGGTGAATCCTATTCCCTATCGATCAAAGTCGAAACTCCCTGGCCGACGCCCACGCACAGCGTCGCGAGACCCCGTCTTGCATCGCGCAGGCGCATTTCGTGGACCAAGGTCGTGACCAGCCGCGCGCCTGAGCAGCCGAGCGGGTGGCCGATGGCGATGGCGCCGCCATTGACGTTGACGATTGATGGGTCGAGGCCGAGTTCGCGGATCACTGCGAGCGATTGCGCTGCGAATGCTTCGTTCAGCTCGACCAGCTCGATGGAGCCCTGTTTGATCTTCGCGCGGTCGAGAAGTTTGCGCGTGGAATCGACCGGCCCGATGCCCATGTGCGCGGGATCGACGCCGGCGGTGGCGCTCGGGCCGACGAAGGCGAGGGGTTCGAGGCCGAGCTGCTCCGCGCGCTTCGCTTCGACGAGCAGAATCGCCGCCGCGCCGTCGTTGATGCCAGAAGAGTTGCCCGCCGTCACCGTCGCGTCAGGTTCCTTGGAGAACGCCGGCTTGAGTTTGGCGAGGGCTTCAAGGGTCGTGTCGGGGCGGGGGTGCTCGTCAATATCGACGATGATCTCGGATCCCTTTTTACCCGCGATCGTGACTGGAACGATTTCCGAGGCGAAGACGCAAGCGTCCTTCGCGCGCTTCCACTTCATCTGGCTGTCATACGCGAAGCGGTCCTGATCCTCGCGCGAAACCTTGTACTTCCGGGCCACGTTCTCTGCGGTTTCGCCCATCGAATACGGATAGTGCATCGCCGCGAGTTTCGGATTTGTGAAGCGCCAGCCGATCGTCGTGTCGTACACCTGCGGCGGCGTGCGCTCAAACGCCGTCTCCGGCTTGAGAAAAACGAAGGGCGCCCGCGACATCGACTCCACGCCGCCTGCGATCATGATGTCGCCGTGGCCGGCCTCGATCATGCGGGCCGCGATATTTATCGCTTCAAGGCCCGATGCGCACAGGCGGTTGACGGTGGCTCCCGGAATGGACTGGGGAAGTTCGGCGAGGAGCACCGCCATGCGGGCCACATCGCGGTTGTCCTCGCCCGCCTGGTTCGCAGCCCCGAGATACACATCGTCGATCAGCGCCGGATCGATCTTCGAACGCTCGACGACAGCGCGGATGACCAAGGCCGCGAGATCATCGGGGCGCACGGATGCCAGCGCCCCGCCATAGCGGCCGACGGGTGTGCGAAGCGCGGTAATGATGGCGGCGCGGCGGGTTGGCATCGCTGGATCATATTCATCCCGACCCTTGTGCGGACAACGCGGCGACTCACTTCCGCATCGATGCCGGCACTTCGAACCGGTTGTCCGCCACCGTCTGATTCAGCGCGTGCAGCAGCGCGATGCACCGCCCCGCGCCGATCTGTCTGGTCCACTCGAACGGGCCCTTGGGATAGTTGACGCCGAATTTCATGGCGGTGTCGATGTCGTCGCGCGAGGCCACGCCGCGCTCGAAGGCATGGTGCGCCTGGGCGATGACGGCGATGAGGATGCGGGAGAAGATGTAGGCCACGCTGTCGGCGGCGGGCTTGAGCGTTTGCCCGCTTGCGGCTTGCGCAAAGTCAAAGGCAAGTGCACTCAACTCGCTCGAAATGTCACGATCCGCAATGAAATTGATCGAGGGAATGATTGCGACTGCCGGCGGGTCAACGTCATAGTCATACACGCCGCGCTTGGTCTTGCGGCCGAGATGTCCATCCCGCACGAGTTGCTCCTGCAAGGGCGAGGGCGCGAGGAGCGGCGGTTTTCCGAGCTGCTGCCACACGCTGCGCGTGGTGGCGGCGTTCACATCCTGGCCGATGAGATCAGTCAGTTCCAGAGGCCCCATGCGGAATCCGCCGTATTCCTTCATCACATGATCAATCACGCGCGGATGAGAAATCGCTTCAATGCCATCTTCCAGCATCCGAAACGCTTCGAGGTAGTAGGGCCGGGCGACGTGGTTGACGATGAACCCCGGCACATCGTTGGCGCGGGCGACCACCTTGCCCCACGATTGCGCGATGTCAGCAACACGATTGACAACGACGGGATCCGACTTCTTTCCCGCAATGATCTCCACGAGTTTCATGATCGGCGCGGGGTTGAAGAAGTGCATGCCGACGGTTCTTCCGGGAGCGCCTATCGCCTCGCTGATCCTGGTGATGGAGAGAGAGGATGTATTGGAGGCGATGATGCAGTCGGCGCGAAGCGATGGCATGAGATCGCGCAGAACGTGAGTCTTGATGTCGAAGTCCTCGATGATGGCTTCGATGAGGAGATGGCAGTCGTGAAGGGCGGCGCTCTCGATCGCGGGATGGATGCGTCCGATGATTGCATCGCGATCGGCCTGTTGAAGTTTGCCTTTCTCGACGAGTCGATCGAGTTGTGACGCGATTCCTGTGATGGCGCGGTGAACAACATCTTCAGTTACATCGCGGAGCAGGACAGTCCAGTCCGCACTCGCGGCGACCTGCGCAATGCCCGCGCCCATGGCGCCGGCGCCGAGGATGAGGACTGTGTTTGTGTCAGTGTCCACGGTGAATGATTGACCCAAGCGCTCGGTCGCCGCGGCGACCTCGCGGCTAAACAGGGAGGTCTAACGACCTCTGAATGATGGTTTGCGCTTTTCGATGAACGCGGTCACGCCCTCGAAATGATCCGCCGTCATGCCCGCGGTTTCCTGCGCGAAGGCCTCGGCCTCCAGTTGCTGCGAAAGATCGCGCTGGAAGGATTCGTTGAGGAGCTTCTTGGTGAGCGCGAGGCCGCGCGCGGGGAGGGATGCCAGTTTCTGCGCCATCTTTCGCGACTCGTCCATCAATTGCTCGTGCGGAACCACCGCGTTGGCGAGGCCGATGCGGAGGGCCTCCTGGGCATCGACCTTGCGGCCCGTCGTGCACAGTTCCATCGCCCTGCCCATTCCCACCAGGCGCGGCAGGAACCACGTGCTGGCGGAATCCGGGATCAGCCCCACGTTGATGAAGACCTCGATGAAGGATGCGTTCTCGGAGCAGATGCGGAGGTCGCAGGCGAGCGCGAGGGACATGCCCGCGCCGGCCGCGACACCGTTCACCGCCGCGATCACCGGCTTGGGTATCGTTGCCATCCTCTGGATGATCGGGTTGTAGCGTTTGCGGAGGTCATCGCCGAGGTGCGGCGTGTATCCCGGAACATACTTCTCCTTCAGGTCGCCAAGGTCCTGGCCGGAACAGAACGCCTTCGAATTTTCCGCGTGACCTGTGATGATGATCGCACGGATTGATTCATCGCGCTCCGCCTTCTTCAGCGCGTCCAGCAGCTCCGTGGTGAACGCGTTGTTGATCGCGTTGTACTTGTCGGGGCGGTTGAACGTGATCGTACAGATCTGGTCTCGCACATCGATGATGATCGCATGTTCCTGCACTGCAACTGTCATGGTTTCCTCCGTTTAGCCGCGAGCCCCAAGGCGAGCGCTGGGGACATATAGGGTCACGAAGCGCCACGACTGCGGCTTCAATCCTTCACGAACCGGGTTGTTCTCGACATAGCGAATGGCGCGATGTATCTCGGCGACCGAATCGAGAAACACCGACCACTGCCCACGGGCCCACATCTTCGGAAATCTCCCGGATTCCAACCGATGATCGGCAAGCGGGTGGATTCCCTCCTCGACGACCCGCCGCGTCGATGCGCCTTTCAGAAGATTCGCGATCCGCTCGATTGCAAGCCGGTGCCGTACGATCACGAGATGCGCGTGATCCGGCATGATGGCGCAGGTGTGCACGACAATGTAACTCGAGCGCGCGATCTCCGCAAAGCTACGAATGATCGCGCGGGCCTGGGCGCCGTTGAAAATGACGGGTGGGTACAAGAGCGCCTTCTTCGCGGCGATTCGGCGCTCGACATTGTGTGGTTTGCGAGCGAGAGAGCGATGAGTTGATACCTTTGTGGCCCTGCCGAACCTGAGGAGTTCCCAGGCGCCGACGAAGTCGGACCACGATCCGCGCGGGTCGTTGGGCAACCAGAAGCCGTAGGCGGTGAGGATGAGATGGTATCCAAGCACCATGTGAGTTGATCGACCCAAGCGCTCGCCTTTTGGGCTCGCGGCTAAACGATGGAGATTAGTGCCCTTTGAACTCAGGTTTGCGCTTCTCGACAAACGCACGCATGCCTTCCTTTTGGTCTTCTGTTGAGAAGAGCGTGTAGAAGAGCTTGCGCTCGTATTCGAGCCCTTCCGAGAGCGGCATCTCGAATGCCTTGAGCACCGCTTCTTTCGCAAGGCGGAGCGCGATCGGCCCCTTGCGCGCCATTTCATGCGCCACCTTGAGCGCTTCCGTATACCAGTGCTCGGCGGGCACGACCCGGCTGACCAGTCCATGCGCCAGCGCCTCCTTCGCCGAGAGGAACCGGCCGGTCAGAATCACATCCATCGCCAGCGCCTTGCCGACAGCTCGGGTCAAGCGCTGCGTGCCGCCGGCTCCGGGCATCACTCCGATGTTGATCTCCGGCTGGCCGAACTGGGCGGTTTCGCTCGCGATCACCACATCGCAGAGCATCATGAGTTCGCACCCGCCGCCCAGTGCCCAGCCGGAAACCGCGGCAACAATGGGCTTCTTCGTGCCCTTGATGCGTTCCCATGTTGCGAACTGGTCGCGCTCGTACATGGAGATGGTGGACTGCTCGGCCATGTCGCCGATGTCCGCGCCCGCGGCCCACGCCTTCTCGGTCCCCGCAATCAGGATCACAAAGATGTTCGCATCCTTGTCGAACTTCTCGCACTGCTCCGCCAGCATTGTCATGAGCTGCGGGTTGAGGGCGTTGAGCACGTTCGGCCGATTGATGCTGACGATGCCAACGTGCGCATCGGTTTCGACAAGGATGAGCGATTCAGCGGAGGTGCGTTCCTCCGATTCGGACATGGTGGACATGAAGAGTTCTCCTCCGCTTCAGGGCATGCGTATTCGACAGGGAACTGCCGCGTCAATCAAGTCGCGGTGGATGCGAGGCTGGCTGCACGACTCTCAATCTGCCGCTACGATGCAATTGCGTCGGCGAGGGACCGGGGCGCACCATGAAGACGATCATCGAGCCGTTCCGAATCAAGACGATCGAGCCGATCCGTCTGACCACCCGCACCCAGCGGCAGGAGCACCTTCGCCGGGCGGAATACAACCTGTTCCGCATTCCCGCTTCGGAGGTCATCATCGACCTGCTGACCGATTCCGGCACAGGCGCGATGAGCAGCGAGCAATGGTCGGGCGTGATGCGGGGCGACGAGTCGTACGCCGGGGCTGCAAGCTACTTCCGATTCCTCCAATCTGTGCACGACATGACGGGTTTTACCAACGTGCTTCCCACTCACCAGGGGCGCGCGAGCGAACGCATCCTCTTCGAGGTGCTGCTCGGAAGCGGGGACGCGGGGCGGGGCCTTGTCGTGCCCGGGAACGCCCATTTCGACACCACACGCGCCAATATCGAGCACAGCGGAGCGCGCGCGGTTGATCTGCTCACCGAGGAGGGACAATGCCCGACCGCAGCCGGGTTATTCAAGGGCGACCTCGATCTGGCGCGGCTGGAGCGACTGCTGGAATCGGATGCGGCATCGATTGCCTGCGTCATGGTGACCATCACCTGCAACAGCAATGGCGGCCAGCCGGTGTCGCTCGCGAACATTCGCGCGGTGCGCGAACTTTGTGATCGCTACGACAAAATGCTGTTTCTCGACGCCGCTCGATTCGCCGAGAACGCATGGTTCATCAAGCAGCGCGAGGCAGGGGAGCAGCGCCGCAGCGTGCAGGACATCGTCCGCGAGGTGTTCGATCTCGCCGACGGAGCCACCATCTCCGCGAAAAAGGATGGATTGGTCAACATTGGCGGCGTGCTGCTCATCCGTGACGATTCGCTCTTTCACCGCGCCAGCAATCTGCTCATACTGACCGAAGGCTTCGTGACGTACGGAGGGCTGGCCGGGCGCGACCTGGAAGCCATGGCGATCGGATTCCGCGAAGTTCTCGATGAGGACTACCTGCGGTACCGAATTCGCTCGGTGGAGTACCTTGGTGAACGGGTGGCCGCGGGCGGGGTGCCGATCGTCCAGCCGCCGGGCGGGCACGCTGTGTACATCGACGCAGCAGCCCTGTGCCCGCACATTCCGCGCTGGCAATTCCCCGGGCAGGTCCTGGCGTGCGCGCTCTACGAGACAGGCGGTGTGCGCGCCTGCGAAATCGGTTCGGTGATGCTGGGGGACAATGCTTCGATGGAGCTTGTGCGACTGGCCATTCCCAGAAGGACGTACACGCAGTCGCACATCGACTACGTCATCGAAGTCGTGCTGGAAGTTGCGCGGGGAGCTGGGGATCTGCCGGGCTTCGAGATTCTCGAAGCTCCCGAGGCGCTGCGGCATTTCACCGCCCGTTTCGCCCCGGCGCCGCGGGCGTGATTCATGCGCGTGATGCGCGTTCGATCAGCGCCGCCAATTTCTGCTTCGGCAGAATGCGCTGCACCTGCCGGCCCCGGCCCACCACCTTCTCACCATCAGGTCGGAGGTGATACGCGACCACCTCGCACACCAGCGCCGTCGGGCCGAGGTCAATCGCGGTGGCGATAACGCGCACGGTGGCGCCCACCGGGGCGGGAGCAAGGTGGTCGATCGACAGGTGCGAACCGATGCCCTCTTCGTGGTCTTCAAGATGCGGGGCCAGGACTTTGCGGGCGGCGAGCTCCATGTGGTGGGCCATCGACCACGTCGAATAGACGCGATGAACGACGACGCCGTCGAAGGCGGGGCACATGTCTTGCGTGACAGTGATTTGGACCTCCGCGGTGTTGCCGACTTGAAGAGATGACTTCACAGGCCGCAGTTTACCGCCGCGGCAGGAGGTTGAAGTACCGCCCCATCCAATACGCGAGCAGGTAATCCATCCCGGCATAGCGATTGGGAGTCAGCTCTTCCGTCGCGGCCATCGCCTCGTAGGCGCTGGCCTTCCAGTAGTTGGAATCGATGGGTCGATTGTGAATCGGCTGAAGAATGCCGGGAGTTTCGACGAGCTTCTTCTCCTGATCCTTCCCGTCGGGGACGAATTTTTCAGGGGGAAAGTCGCGAAGCTCGGCGACGATTCCGGCAGCCTGGGCGCGGCGGGCCTGCGGGTCTTCCTCGACAATCGCGGCGTACACCAGCGAAAAGGGCGCATTGAGTTCATCCTGCATGAAGCTCCACCAGCCGTGAAGCGCCTTTTGAGCCCGCGCGCGGTGGGGCTCGCGCTCCTCCTGAAGAAGGAGCGAGCACGCCGCCAGTGCGAAGGCCTGGGCATCGGAATCGCTGATGTTGGCGGATCGGTTCCAGCGGCCGCGCGCCTTGGACCACGCGCCGCTCAGGTTCATGCTGATTTCGAGGCCGTCGGTCCATTGCGATAGCCGCTTCTCGTATTCCTCGCGCAGTTCATCGTCGTAGGGCGCAGCGCTCGCGAGTGCGTGCAGCGTGATCATTCGATGAAATCCGTTGGGGAGGATCAGTCCGCTGTAGGGGCCGAGATCGGAAAAAGGAGTTCGTCGATCATCAGCGGTGCGCAGGGTGTAGTCATCCTCGACCAGTCGCTTCACGAGAGGAACCAGCGCGTTAATGAGGGCCTCGCGCGTCTTGGAATTCAGTTCAATCTCCCCCTTGCGATCCAGGGTCAGCGGAACTCCGAGGCCGAAAACAGCGAGGTTGAAGTGATCCTTGTTGATGTCATCACGGAACCACTCGCCCGTGTGCGGCGACTGCTTCCACGTGTTCTCCATGTCGTCATCGGTCATCCACTCGAGCCGCGGGCCGGTGTAGCCGGGGAGAAGCGCGCGGGCGAGCGCGCCCGGGACGCCGGTCACCCGATAGGCGTAGTGGAAGGCGTTGGCGAGGCGAAGGAGAGTGGCGTCGAGCGCTCGCATCGTTTCGGAATGCGCTGCGCCCTCACCCGCGGGGTCATCGCGGGCCAGCACCGCCATCTTCCACGCCAGCGCTGCCATGAGATAGCCGTGCCAGGCGGGGATGTCGGCGATGTTGTGGGAGCGCTGATACTTTTCATCATCGCTGAGCGGCTGGGACCATGGCTGCGCGACGCGGTAGAGCAACCAGCCCGCCTCGTCGATCATGGCCAAGGTTTGCCGCTCGTGCCGTTCCGCCTTTTCTTCCAGATTCGTCAAGGGCTCCCAGCGCGGCGGGTCGTAAGCGATCTTCTCCGCGATGGTCGGAGGCGAGGCACAGCCGGCGACAACCGCGTGCGCACACGCCAGCGCCATTGCCGCCGGACCAAGGCGCGGAAATGACAGTCGAGTCAGCATGGTCATCGTTCACAATGGCAGCCGGCGCGAAGGCGACGACCAGAGGATATGCTCTGATTACCAATCACACATCAGAGAGGCCATACATGTTCGATTTGAAGGAATACGCAACGCGGCGGGCGCAGGCGCTCAAGTCGCTCAAGGGAGCGATCGGCCTCATTTTCGCGGGCGAGGACACCGCGGGGCTGGAGGAGAAGTGGCGGGCCCATCCGCACTTTTTCTATCTGACCGGAATTGTGGATGAGCCCGGCGCGATCCTCCTGCTCGATCCAAACCATCCGGTCGAAGATCGGCGGGCGATTCTCTTTCTGCGGCCGCTCAATCCGGAACTGGAGAAATGGGATGGATTCCGGGCGGAGATTTCGTCTGCGCTGAAGGAGAAGTATGGCTTCAAGGTGATCTCGCGGACGAACTATCTGCCGCGGTTCCTGAGCGAGGCAGCGCGGCGGGCGAAGCGATTCGCCTGCCTGCACCCGCTGGCGGCCCATACGGCGCCTGTGTCCCCCGACCTGGAACTGTTCCGGAAGTTGACTGAGCGAATCCCCGGTTCATCGATTGAAGATCGCTCGGAACTCATGGCGCAGATGCGGGCCGGCAAGAGCGCTTCGGAAGTTGACCTGATCCAGCGGGCCATCGACATCACGGCGCAGGGATATGACGCGGTGCTGAAGATCCTGCGCCCGGGCCTGACCGAATTCGATGTGCAGACGCTCCTCGAACATTCCTACAAACAGGGTGGTGCGCGAGGAACGCTGTACGGAACGATCGTGGGCGGCGGGTTCAACGCAACCGTGCTTCACTACCGCGCCAACGATCAGCCGCTGAATGACGGGGACCTTGTGTGCATCGACTCCGCGGCGAGTTTCGGCGAATATTCCGCCGACATCACGCGCACATTCCCCGTGAATGGCAAGTTCACGAAACGGCAGCGCGAGATCTATGACGTGGTGCTCAAGGCCGAGGAGGCGGCGATTGCGGCGGTCAAGCCGGGGGTCGCGATCCTCGAAATCGACAAGGTGGCGCGCGACATCATCGAGAAGGCAGGGTTCGGCGACTGGTTCATTCACGGCATCGGGCACCACCTCGGCATCGAGGTGCACGACATCACGCCCATCGAAAACGATGGTCGATTGAAGCCGGGCGCGGTCATCACGATCGAGCCTGGGATTTATGTGCCGCAGGAAAAGATCGGCATCCGCATCGAGGATGATGTTCTGGTGACGAAGTCGGGAGCGAAGAACCTTTCCGCAAAGATCCCGAAGATGGCGGCGGAAATCGAGAAGATCATGGCGGCGAGAGAGCGAAGGGTCTAACCGACAAGGGCACAAACATCAGTGGCACAGGCGTCTCGCCTGTGACGCTCGACTGCGGCTCGATGCCGCAGTCGAGCGTGGTTGGGCGCCCGCCGCGCGAACACATCGATCATGTGGACATTGAGTCCACATGATCGATCACAGGCGGGGACGCCTGTGCCACCATTCTCTCAAACTACACCCTCGCCAGCGCCTGGCGGCTTGCTGCGATGCGCTCCTGGGCTGATTCGATGATCAGCCGCAGCAGGTCGGCGTAGCGCAGGCCGCCCATCTCGGCCATGAGGTTCAGCTTGCCGTCCCAGCACCAGCCGGGATTGGGATTGACCTCGAGCAGCTTGATCGTGCCCTCGCTGTCAGCGCGGAAGTCAAAGCGTGCGTAGTCCTGGCAGTTCAGCCGCTCGAAGAGCTGCAGCGAGTAATCTATGAGGTGCCGCTGCGTGTCGTCATCCAGCGCCGCCTTCTGGTATTTGATGTCGGTCCAGAAGGGCGAAGCCGGATCCCACTTCGATTCGTAGCCGAGGATCTTCGGCAGCGACGGATCGAGTCGGCTGTAGTCCACCTCAAGTACCGGCAGCACCTTGACGGAGAGACCCGGGTTTCCCACCACGCCCACGCTGTATTCCTTGCCGGTGAGGAACTCCTGCACCAGCACCGCACGGTCGGGCATCTGCTCGCGCAGTTGCCTGAGATAGTTCATCAGCTCGCGCGGCGAGTGAACCACCGCGTTCATGGTGATGCCGATCGAACTGTCGCCGCAGTTGGGCTTGACCAGGGCCGGAAACGTCGAGGGAATGGTCGCGGCATGATCGCCGGGATCAATGTAGGTTTCCGCGGGAACGGGGATGTCGAGCGATTCCGCGATGGCGCGGACGAGCGACTTGTTGTAGCACAGCCCGAGGCATGCGGGTCCCGCGCCCGAATACGGGATGCCGAACATTTCCAACGTGGCGGGCACGTGGAGCTCAAGGAAGGCGTTGTTGCGATAGCCCTCATCGCAGAGGTTGAGAACAAACGCCGGCGAGTTGCTGCGCAGCTCGTCCAGCAGCTTCGCGTGTTCCTTCAGGATGATGAAGGAGTATTCCGGCAGTTCCGCCAGCGCCCTTTCGAGGCGATCGATGGTGTCGAAATCCTCGGCGTTGAATTGGCCGTTGAGCTTCACCGAATCAGGCAGCGAGGGATCGCCCATGACGACGGTGATGCGCGGGAAGAGCGGGCCCGAGCCACTTTCGCGGGCGACCTTGGGCGGGGCCTGCGCGGTGATGAGCATGCGGTGGGCCATCATGCCGAGGTCCTGATTGCGCTCTGATTCCGACAGCACCGCCCCGTGGTCGCGCACGTTGAGGTAGCCGACCGATTCGAGCAGCTCGATCAGGCGGGCGCGGGAATAGAGGCGCTCGGCGTAGAACTGGTCTGCGATGACGCCGCGCTCCGCGTGGACCACGACCTCGCGCGAGACCAGCCGCTGGCCGTCGGAGGCCAGCGATCTCTCGCGGCAGACAAAGTGGTTTTGATCGATCCACTCCCACGAGCGCTTCTCGAAGTTCTCGCGCATCCAGTCGCCATCGGTGATGTCGAGCACCAGCGTCGCATTGCCGCGGAGCACGCGCATCACCGAGCGCAGCACGGCGAGATCATCCTCCTCGCGCTCGAAGTAGCCGAAGGAGTTGCCCATGAGTGTGACGCAGTGGAAAGAAGACTCCGGCAGGCGGAAGCGGCGGGCATCGCCTTCGTGAAACGTAACCGCCAGCCCGGTGGTCTTGGCTCGCCTTCGCGCCAGGCGCACGAGATAGCGGGAACGGTCGACACCTGTGACGAACTTGAACCCCCGCCGCGCCAATTCCAGGCAGTGCCGCCCCTGCCCGCAGCAGAGGTCGAGGATGCGGTCGTTGGGCTCCAGCGCCGCCCCCTTCACAAGACGATCGATGTCGCGGATCGTGTTGGCGTCGTTCTCGACGACATCGCCGTCGGTCTTGAGGTAGAGCGAAGTGAACAGACTCTTCCACCAGTCCGAGGGAAGATGGCGCTCGAGGTCGGAGACGGGGCCGATCGTGCGGGCTCCGGACTTGGCGGGCTTACCGGGGGCGGGGGCGGAGACGACGCCGGAGGGGGCGACGGTGCTTCCATTCTCAGCGCGCTTGCCGCCGTTCTTTGCAGCGCCATTCTTCGCAGCGCCGTTGATGCGCGCGTGCCCGTTGGCTTTCGTCTGGCCGTTGCTGCCATTCTGGTTGCGTGCGGATTTCTCTTCGACAGTCATGGTGCGTGTGGCTCTCTCTTCGGAAAGCGTGCGTGTGTGATCGCAGGGCGGCCTTCGCGCGATGACAGATCATGCAGCGCGCGGCGCAGCGCCCCCCCGGGGGGCGTGGAGCAGACTTCAGTTGTTCTAGGGTGGCGTGACGCTCAAGTCGGAGTTTCTCGCGCGCGGCCGGAGGGCCGGGCGACCGAGCGGTTCGCGGCGCGCTTGCACGCGCGCTGCGGCCGCCGGTCAGCGCGAACATTCTATCGGTCGCTGCGGGAAGGCAAGAGAAAAGTTCCCGCGTTGAAAGACTGTCGGGAGCGTTATGGGCGGAGGGGGAATGAAGAGAGCAACAGAGCAACAGAGCGACGGAGCGGCAGCGGGATAGAGCGGCGGAGGGTCAGCGGCGCGGAGTTCTGCAGTTCTGCCCTTCTGCCGCTCTCACCCACGCACGCCACGGCTGTGGCCGACGAACCAGGTTCCTTCGCCGAGCGGCGTGAAGACCACCAGGTCGCCCGGCCGCGCGCCCACTTGCTCGTACCACCGCCCCCAGGGGCGGGCGCGGAAGAGCTTCCGCTTGAGCACGATGTCGGTCTCGACCACCGGCCCATCGCGGAGCACCAGCGTCACCGGCCGGGCCTGCTCGCTGCGGTTGGGCCCGCCCAGACACCACGGCGGGAAGCGGTCGAGCACGGAACTGACATAGAGCGAGGAGTTCCGCAGGTTGCCCTCGGTGATGGGGATGGCGAAGGAAAGCCCCGCGTTGGGGATTGCGGCCTTCCTGGAATCGGGGAGCGCGGCCGTCCCGGCCGCCGCCTGCGGATTCCGCGCGCCGCCACGCGCGCGGGCGGAACGCCCGCGCTCCGCGTCTTGGGCACGGCCACCCGGCAGCGTCAACCACGCCGCACCCTGCAGCGGCCTGACACCCGGGCCGGTGGAGATGGGCTCAATGTCGCGCAGCCAGATGAGGGTCAGGTAGCGGGCATCCTTCTTCCATTGCCAGTATTGAGCATCGCCGCGGATCACATCGTTGTAATCGCGGCGGATTTCGCGGATGCGCTTTGGAGTCAGGTCCGGCTCGAAGAGGGCCTGCTCGATGATAGCGGTCAACCGCCACGGCCCCGCCGACTCCTTGAAGTAGATGCGGTCGCCGGGCTCGACGCCGTTGAAGGGCGGCCGCGCATGCTTCGTCAGCCGGCACTCCACGGTCTTCTCACCCGAGAGGATGAGTTCGACATACGGCCGCATGAGCACGGCGATGTGGATCATGGGGGGAGTGTAAACGCCGAAACGCACAAACGCGCAAACGCCGCAGTCGGAGAAGGATTGTACGATTCGGCGATGGAGCCATGGCCCGAATGGTGGCGGTATGAGGTCATCCTATCTCCGCATGCGCTAGACCGCATGGAGGAACGCGGCTTGGCCGAAACGGACCTGCGCGCGATGTTGGAGGATGCAGCGGATTATCGCGAGTCGGCCGCGCCCGGCCGGTTCATCATCGCGACGACGTTCGGGGTACAGAACTGGGAGATCGTCGTCGAACCTGATGAACGCGAAGCGGTTCTGGTCGTCGTCACCGCCTACCGGGTAGAATCATGAGAATGGCCGAGCGCTACGTGGAGATCACCTACCGGAAGGGCAAGCCGTTCGCGGCGTATCTGTTCCTGCCGCGGCGGCCGGGCGATCGCAGCGCCCGCACCGAGCGCTTCGGCGAGGTGCTGGTGATCGACTACGCGGAAGATGGCCGGCCTATCGGCATCGAGATCGTTCATCCGCAGGCGGTGACCGAGGATGACATCAACCTTGCCCTCGCCCACATCGATCAGCCGCCGCTGCGGGCCGAGGATTTCGCACCGCTCAAGGCGGCGTGAGATGAGGAAGCGCCGTTCGCCGTGCCGGATTTCACTGATCTGGCGCGGGTGATGGTGGCGAAGGCGCCGTAACCGATCCGGGCTCGGATTCGACCTCTGGCATCCTTTCCTTGATCAGCGGGTGGCACGCTCGCAGGAATGCCTTGAGCACTTCAACGACGGGCTCTGACTTCCCAGTGCTGAAGTCACGAGCGATCAACATCTCACCCTGGCAGCCGATCGAGATTGTTTTTCCGTACGAAACCGCACCCCAGTGTTTGGGCTTCAAGCCATCAAGTTTCATTACAGCACGGCCACTCTTCTCCGTTGAAAGCTCTATTGGCTTATTGGGCTTGGCCTGCATGTATACAACATTCCAATTGGCGTTGCAGACTGGCAGTGGCGGCCCGTGGATGTCGGCGTTTCTGAGATTCTCGATTAGATTCGCGTGCGGCAATTGGCGGACGCTTGCGGCAAGGGTCTCATCATTGGCGGCTAGGTGTGTAAGCGATTCTCTCAACGAATCGCAGCCATGGAGGGCCACGGCTAAGAGATGGCTTCGAACCATATCCTTTACATCGGCGTGGGTCGCGCTTTGAAGCGCCCATGCCGCGCGATCGAAGTATTGTGCCGCATGTTGGATGAGAATGGGCGGCCGCGCTTCAGGGGCGCGTGAATAGGCCCTTGCAAACCGCTCGATCACATCCGATGAGGACAACCCTTCCCGGAGGCCGACGGTGCGGAACTCGAGCACGCCCTTCTCGATGAGCGGCTTGAGCAGATCGGCCTCGGCCACATCATCAACACTCGCGTAGTCGCCACCCTTGACGTACACATTCGGTTGGATGGCGCGGATGATCTCGTGCGCGGTCGGTTCCTCGAACACGATGAGGTAATCGATGCAGGAGAACTCGGAGAGGATCTCCAGCCGCTCCTCCTGGGAAAAGACCGGCCGGCCTTCACCCTTCAGTCCCCGCACCTGGGCGTCGGAGTTGACCGCGACGACGAGAACATCGCCGAGCTTCCTGGCTTCGCGCAGGTAGCTGATGTGCCCTGCGTGGATGACATCGAAGCAGCCGTTGGTGAGGACGATCTTTGCGCCGCCGCTCTCACCCACCCCCTGACCCCCTCGTCTCGTCGCCGCGGCGACCGACTCTTCGACCTGGGAGGGAGGGGGAATCTGTTCGCCACCCAACCCCGCGCCCCGGGACTGCCGATGGACATCGAGTTCAATAAGCAGATCCTCCAGCGAGCGGACTTTGCCTTCGAGGTTGCGGCACTGGGCCAGCAGCGAGCGGTGCACGTTGGCGAAGGGGATGGGCTGGGCGCCGAAGACCTCGACTTCCAAGCCGGCCGCGGCGTTGGCGAAGCGGACGGAATCTTCCCAGGAGAAACCGTTGGCCCGCGCGCCGGCGAGGGCGGCCAACACCATGTCGCCCGCGCCGGTGACGTCATAGACGTTGCGCGCGACGGTGGGGATGTGCAGTGGGTCTTTCTTCGCCCCCGGTCCTTTCAAAGCGAGCAGGGCCCCGTGCTTATCGAGCGTGATGATGCACGCTTCGAGGTCGAGGTCCTTCAGAAGAGTGCGGGCCATCTCGGCGTTGTGCTCGGGGGATGCGTCGATGGGGGTGTCGAGGCCGGTGGCGAGCTCGGCCTCGGAGCGGTTGGGGGTGACGGCGGTGGCGCCCTTGTATTTCGAGTAGTCCTCGATGGCTGCGGGATCGACGAGGATGGGTTTCTTCCGCCTGCGACAGAGGTCGATGACGCCGCGGCAGATGGCTTCGCTGCACACACCCTTGTTGTAGTCTTCGAGCAGGACGACATCGGCTTCGTCCAGGCGGCCTTCGATCTGCTTCAGGAGCGATGAGGTCATCGCATCTGAAAGGGGATCGCGCGATTCGATATCGACGCGGAACATCTTCTGCGGGTGCCGATGCTGGGCCAGGCCGATAAGCGAACGCTTGATGGTGGTGGGGCGCCCCCGGTCTTCAATAATGCCGTTCACATCGCATCCCGCATCGTGCAGCGCGCTCCGAAGGAGCGTCGCTTCCTGGTCTGCGCCGACAGCGCCGAAGCAAAGGACGTTCCCTTTCAATCCGCGCAGACAGAGCGCGACATTCGCCGTTCCGCCGGGGGTGTTCTCGAATCGCGTGGCGTGCAGGACCGGCACGGGCGCATCGGGGCTGAGTCGCTCCGCTGCGCCGTGGACCTGTTGGTCGAGCATGAAATCGCCGATCACCATGGCGGTGAAGCGCTGGTAGCGGGCGAGTTGGTGGAGGAGAGTGGGCAAGGGATTTCGCTTCGCGGACCTTCGGTGAGGGCGATCTGGTGATTTGGAGATTTGGTGATGGGCTGATGAGGCGTGGTTCGTTGTTGGTTGTTGGTTGTTCGTCGTTTGGAGTTCGCGAATCAGGGAGATGGGGCGGTGACTTCCTCATCCGCGGGCACCGTCGTCTGCGTGCGGTCCTTGTCTGCCAGTGCCTCGATGATGCGCTGGCGTAGGGCATCCTCGCCTGCGATGAAGTCGAGCTGGAGCCGCGGAATAACGACCGTGATCGGCCAGCGCGACCAGTCCAGCAGCGAGCGCAGTTTGACCCAGTCTTTCGGCGTGACAATGAGGGCATCGATCCAGCGATCGGCGCAGGCGGGCCGTATTTCTTCGTTGAGGAACCGCTCGGTGTAGTGCTGGTGGTCGCGCACGGGCATGCGGCGGCGGATCGAAGCGCCGCATTCGCGCACCTGCTGCTCGATGGGATCAGGATTGCCGACGCCGAACATGGCCACCACCCGCTTGCCGCGCAGCCAATCGGGATCGACAGCGGCGGTTTCGCGGCCGGCGAGTTCAAGCGCGGTCCATACGTGGCTGGTCCACGCGACCGGCGGTCGCCCGTGGTAACGCTCGACCATGTGTGAGAGAGACGAGTCAACCGCATGGGCCCGCGACACCACGATGGCGTCGGCGCGGCGAAGGCTGTTCAGCGGCTCGCGCAGGCGGCCTGCGGGCAGGACGCGATCCTCGAAGGTGTGTTGCGTGGCATCGACGATGACAATGTCGAGGTCGCGGGCGAGGCGGCGGTGCTGGAAGCCGTCATCGAGGATGACGCAGTCGCGGCGGACGTGCGAAGGATCGATAAACAGGGCGCCCAATGCAGCGGCGCGATCGGGCGTCGCAACGACGGGCGCGCGCTCGCCGAATCGCTCGATGTATTCCTGCTCCTCGTCGCTGTTCTCGCCTTTGCGGGCCTTATAGCCGCGCATGGCGATGACGGGATGGCTGCCGGCGTCGAGAAGTGCCTGGGCGGTCCATGCCACCAGCGGACTCTTGCCGGTTCCCCCCACAGTGATGTTGCCGATTGAGATCACAGGCCGATCGAGTCGTTCGACGCCCTGGCCGCTGTCGTAGCGGCGATTTCGGATTCGCAGGACGGCCCGATAGGCCCATGATGCAGGCACAGCCAAGGGTGCGAACGGAGTGGGCCGCGGGGGGGGCGGTGGCTCGGTGGGAATGGCGGTTCGGGTTCGAGTCATTTGGGCCTCGTCTCCGCACGGCCGCCACGGCCCTGATCGCGCCGCTGCCGCGCTTCGAGGGCTGCCTGGGTGAGGCGGGCCCGCGCCTCGGCGGCGGCCGCGGCGGCGATCCGGCGATGAATCCTCAGATTGTTCAGCACATCGAGAAAGGCGATGAACACCACGATGAGGAGCAGGGCGATTGCGATCGACCACACGACCACGAACTGCGACTGATTGGTCTGCCGGTTGACGAAGCTCATGGCTCCCACGCTGACGAAAATGAAAACGACCATAACGGCCATCGAGGCCCGCCGCAGCCGCCGCCGCGTGTCGGGCACGTCGGGAGCGCTCAAGCGCAGCCAGTACCACGCGATCAGAGCGACCGCCGCGGCCGCGGCCGGAATGGTGATGGCGGGATGGACGAGGGCCGCGAGCATGTTGAATCAGCGGGGCGTTCTGAGCGAAGCAAGCATGGGGGTGAGCCGTCGCATGGGCAGGCCCATGACCGTGGCGGGGTCACCCACGCAGGCGATCGGCCATCCGGCCATCTGTCGTTCCGTCAGATTGTAAGCGCCCGCCTTCCCTTGCCAGTCGCCTCTGTCAAGATATTCATCGATCTGCTCATCGGTGATCCGGCCCACGCTCACGCGCGCCCTATCGGCGAAAAGGCATCGCCGGCGTCCGTCCAGGGTGAGAATGGCCACTCCGGTGATTGTGGAGTGTTCGCGGTTTCGTATCGTGTAAAGCATCCGCTTCGCATCCAGGCGATCGCGAGGCTGGCCCTCGATTCTGGAATCGATGACACAGATGGTGTCGGCGGCGAGGATCGTTCCGGCGACGATCCCTTGCCGCACGAGGCGGGCGGAGGCAGCTTCGGCCTTCAACCGAGCGAGCGATTCCGCCCACGCGGCGCCGTCGATCCCCCTATCAGGAGGGGACACTCGAGCATCGTCGAATCCGGAATCGACGACGATGGGGTCGAGGCCCGCCTCCACCAGCAATTGGCGGCGGCGAGGTGATCGACTGGCGAGATACAGAGGTGGCTTGAGATTCATCCTCGCGGCGACCCGGATGCCGCCAGGGCCGGGCCGCCCATTCGGGATGGCCCCGCACATTGGCCGTAGAGCGAATCGAGCCGCTCGAGCACCAATTCAACCGGAATGCGGTCCATGATGCCGCGCGCCCTGGCGCCGCGGCGGAAATGCACGGGCGCATCGCGCTCCGGGTCGTGGACGCGGAGGATGGCCTGCTCGCGCTGGTACGGGCCCACGAATGCCGGGTCGGTGGGCCCGAACAGCCCAAGCAGCGGCCGATCGAATCCGACCGCCATGTGCAACGGCGCCGAATCATTCGCGATGACAAGTCCCGCCTGTTCGATGATCGCCATGGTCTGTCCGACAGATGTCCCTCCGACCACTGTGATTACGTGCGGATGGGGTCGATCAACCAGCGGCCCCACCTGCGCCCGCTCATCCGGCCCGCCAATGATGACGACTCGGTCAAATCCGCGCGCCAGAAGTGGATCGACTAGGGCGGCCCAGCGATCGATCGGCCAGCGCTTGCTCTTCCAGCGGCTGGTTGGCGCGAGCACCGCGTAGGAGCCGGATTCGGAAAGGCCGTGGCGCGCGCGTTCCACATTCCACCATGCGGCCGCACGAGCCGGGGAATAGAGTCGCATGTCGCGCAGGGGCTGGAAGCCCTCGCGTTCCATCAACTCGAGCATCTGATCGACGATGTGACGCGATCGCGGCGCCGGATGGCGGACGTTGTAGCCAAGCCACCCCAGCTCCCGGGCATCGCGGAAACCGACGCGCCGTCCAGCCCCTGTGAACCTCGTGATGGCGCCGCTGCGACTGAGCCCCTGCAGGTCATAGACCGTGTCATAGCGGCTTCGGCGGATCTCCAGGACCCACCGGATGATTTCGAGCGAAGTGCCGGGCGAGCGCCACCACTTGGCGAAATGGCCGCGCGGGAACGGCACAGCCGCCGTCAGGGCGGGGTGGGCTTCAATGGCCTCGATGAAGCTGTCCTGAACCAGCCAGTCGATCTCCGCGTGAGGTAAGGCCTGCCGGAGCGTCGCCAACACAGGAACCGTGCGGCACACATCGCCCAGCGCACTGGGCCGGACGATCAGAATCCGTTGTGTCGCAGCAGGTTGTGGATCGCCCTTCATACGCGCTTCCCGGTGGGTTCCGGAGATCATCGGTCAAATGTGACTCCGGACATATCATACGGCTCTCAACAGGGCCATTTGTGAAGGAGGAACTCATGCACCTGCGACTTCTGATGTGCGGCGCTCTCGGGACCGCGCTTGCTATTGGCGCTGGAATGGAGCGCGCTTACGCGGCGGATGACGCGATTGTGATTCACAGCCGCGGCCTCGATGGCCTGCTCGTGGATGACAAGGACATCGCGCTTCGTGATGCCCTGCATCTTCTTGGCGATCGGCTCGCTGAATTGCCTGGAGAGCTGCGCGAGCCCGATATGCCCGGCGCGCTGTTGCAGATGGCGGCCCAGATGCTGATGAGCCCGATGACGCTGCGCATGGGAGTGATCGAGGAGCCAGTGGCCGACGGGCCGCCGATCTATCTCGCGCTTTCCGTCGAGGCGCCCAATCAGGATACGGCCCGAGGTCAGGCGGAAGCCTTCCTGCAGATTCTCGCGCAGGCGATGGGCGGGGCCGAGCCTCAGGAGGCGCCGGGTCAGCCGGACCTGCGAATGGTCGATCTCGATGGCGTGCCGCTCTACATCGGCGCCGGGCAGGCAGGCGGTAAGCCCGCGTTCATCGCGGCGGTGAATACGGATGACGTCGCTTCGCCCGATTTTGACGGCATCGACCTTCCGGAGGGGGCCGAACCTGTCTTCGTCTTCCAGTTCGATGGCGAGGAGCTTCAGCCGCTGATCGAGATGGCGATGCAGCAGGCTCCCCCAATGGAGCGAGGCTTCATCGAACAGCAATTGGCCATGTCCGGATTGACGGGCGACCATCCGATCAAGTTGGAGCTGGCGGTCGGCCACGGAGCGGACCTGACGCATGTGATGCTGCGCCTCGACAACTATCTCGCGAATCCGAATTTCTCGGGCATGTTCGTGCGCGAGCCGTTGACGAAGGCGATGCTTGACATGGTTCCCTCGGATGCAACCTATGCCCAGCTCGGCCGGACCAGGCTCAGCGCTCTGGGCGACATGTTCGATGCCATGATCGCGTCGATTCCCGAGGAGGAGCGCGGCGGAGTCGAAGACCCCTTCGCCATGATCGAAGAGCAGATCGGCATTCATCCCAAGCGTGATCTCCTCGATCATCTGGGCGATACGTTCGGGGCCTACATGTCCGACACCACAGGCGGCGGCGGCCTGCTCTCGACTGTCGTGTTCATCTCGGTTTCCAACGAGGATGCCCTCGAGCAGACCTTTGCGAAGTTGCGCACCGTCTTCAACCAGCAGGCCGTGGAGAATGCCAACGGCTATGTGCAGCTTCAGGAGCGCACGCTGGCGGGGCACGACATGGTGACGCTCAGCTTTCCGGGAATTCCGATCCCACTGGAAATCAGCTACGCGCTGGAGAACGGCTATCTCACGGTGGCTGCGACTCCGCAGGCCCTCATCGGCGCCCTGAATCATGTTCGCACCAGGGGGCGGGGCCTGACACAAAACGAGCGCTTCGCAGCCATCGCGGGCGAGAAGCTTGCCGCGTCCAATTATGTCGAGTTCGCCGACACGCCGCGACTGATTGCGGACGGCTACGGGCTGACTTCGCTGTTGATGTCAGCCCTCAGCAACGGTCTGCAGTCGCCGGGTGGCGGGCGCGATGTTGGATTGCTGATGCCGGCCTATGCGGATCTTGCGAAAGACGTTCAGCCTTACATCCTGCTCGGCTATATCGAAGGCGAGACGATCGTGTATCACGGCAAGTCGGACCGGTCCGCGCTGGTCAGCATTGCGGGCACGCTCGGTTCGATGGGTGGGTCCAGCGCCATCATTGCCGCGGCGGTGGGAGCGGGCGTGCTGCTGCCCGCCATCGGGCAGGCAAGGGCGTCAGCGATGCATACGCAGGGCGCTGCGCAATTGCGCAACATCAACATGGCAGCGCACGTGTACTCCCGGGAGCATGAAGGCGCCATGCCCGACACGGCCGCGGCCCTCATTGAAGGAGGATTCATCACGGAAGATCTGCTGCGCGCCTCCAGCGGCGAACTGTTCTGGCTCGACTTTTCCGCCATGGATGAGTTCGACGCCCGGCGCATCGTCGGCTTCGATCGCGGCGCATACTCCGTCGGCGAGGACGTGGCGACACTGTTTGGTGACGGCCACGTCGAAATCCTCGCCGCCATGAGGTTCGCCGAGCTGACCAGGCAGCCTCCGAACGACGAGGTCGATTTCGAGTTGCCGTGGTAAGCCACGGCTTGGATCGCAATTTCTGCGGCCGCCAGGGATGGCGGCCGCTACCGTTGAAGGAACTGAGTGCCGCTTGCTGAGGCAGGTTCGCCAGATTCGCAGCCTGCGGCCGCTTCTCTCACCGCCGAGGCGCCTTTCGCCTTCCGGGGGGTCTCTCGCGGGAACACGTTGATTGCGGCGGGCGAAGAATATCGGGCGGGATTGGAAACCCGCAGGTTTTTCTTGCGCGCTTGAACCATGCACGCGAGCCTGATCGGGGGTATCTTTCGGAACACGGCCGGGCTCCGGTAGGCCGGCGGCCGACTTCCTGATGACGGCATGAGAATCCGGGGGCGGGGAACAGCGAGGACCGCGCCGGCGGTCGGAAGAAGGCCCGGATTCGGAATGATGCAGCAGAAGCAGAAGAACATTCGCAGCAAGGACGACTCGGATGCGCCGCTGTCGCTCTCCGAATCAGATGCCGGTCAGTCCACGCATCAACTGAGCGAAGCCGCGGCCGGATCGGCTGCCGCGACGGGTTCGGGAGCTTCCAGCGGCGAGGGGGAGGATGCCCGCGGAAAGTCCACCGGCGTGGACACGATGCTCGGTCGCGTGTTTGTCGAGCGCGGCTACATCACCAGCGAAGAGCTCGATGCCATGCGCGAAATGCAGCGCGGCGCGAGCGAAGCGACGGATGCGCGCACGCTGCCGGACCTGCTCATCGAGCACGACTATGTCACTCGCAAGCAGCTCGATCGTTTGCGCAACGAAATCGAGGCGGAGAAGAGCACGCAGCAGATTCCCGGCTACCAGATCCTGAAGAAGCTGGGATCGGGCGCGATGGCGACGGTGTTTCTCGCCAAGCAGTTGTCGCTCGATCGACTGGTCGCCATCAAGGTCCTGCCCGCGAAATTCTCCAAGAACGACAAGTTCATCGAGCGGTTCTACAAGGAGGGCCGGGCCGCCGCGCAGCTCAACCACCGCAACATTGTGGGCGCCTACGACGTCGGCCAGGCGGGCGAGCACCACTACTTCGTCATGGAATACGTGGACGGCGACACCGTCTACGACCGCATCCTCAAGCACAAGCGCCTCTCCGAGAAGGAAGCCATCGACATCGTGCGCCAGGTGGCCGAGGCCCTCCAGCACGCGCACAGCAAGGGTTTCATTCACCGCGACATCAAGCCCAAGAACATCATGCTCTCGAGCGACGGCACGGTGAAGCTGGCTGACCTCGGCCTGGCCCGGGCCGTCACCGACAAGGAGGCCGCGGAAGCCGAAGCCGGGCGCGCCTACGGCACGCCCTACTACATCAGCCCGGAGCAGATTCGCGGCGAACTGTCGATCGACGGGCGGGCGGATATTTACGGCCTGGGTGCGACGTTCTATCACATGGTGGTCGGCAAAGTGCCGTTCGAAGGCAAGAACCCCTCGTCGGTGATGCACAAGCACCTCAAGCAGAAGCTCACGCCGCCCGACCACGCAAACCCGCGCGTCAGCGCCATCACGGCTCAGGTCATCGAGATGATGATGAACAAGAGCCGCAAGCAGCGATATCAGACCGTCGCCGACCTCATCGTGGATCTCGATCGCATTGCGCGGGGCGAGCCGCCGCATTTCGCGCAGTCGTCGGCCGACCTGACCGCCATCGCCGCCAAGGTGGAGCAGAAGGCCAGGCCGGCCCCGCTGCCCCTGCACCCGCTGGAACTTTCGGCCGTCGAGAAGGTCTCGCGCTGGAGCGATCCGGTGTTTCTCGCGACCGCCGGGCTTGCGTGCCTGAGCGTGGTTGTCAACCTGGTGCTCCTTTCGATCCTGCTGGCCTCGCGCGAGCCCGCGACCGATGAGGCGCCGGTGGTCAATCACGCGCCGATCAACGCCTCGCGCCTGACAGAGCAGGCGCTGGTGGGAACGTGGCAGGCCGGCGCATCCGATTTCCAGGGGTTTCCAGGCGTCGCATCACTCGTCGTTGAATTCAGAGCCGACGGCTTCCTGACCTGGACGCAAACCCCCACCGCCGGAGAGGCCATTGTTCGGGAATATCCCTGGAGCATCAAGGAGGATGTGCTGATCATGACTGGCCGGACCGACAATGTCTTCTTCTTCCAGCTCGAGGGCGACGTCTTGACCATCAGCAAGCGCGGCGGGCTGGAGATCACGCTGCGGCGATCTGCGAGCCCCTGACGGGCCCTGAGAGTTGCATCAGGACGCCGCCGGGCGCAAGCTCTGCTTACACTTCCACCATGGACATCTACATTGACACAGCCAACCTCGATGAGATCCGCGAGGCGGCCAGCATGGGAATCCTCGACGGCGTCACCACCAACCCCTCGCTGGTGGCGAAGGAGGGCGTCGATCATCACGATCGGCTGCACGAAATCTGCGAGATCGTCAAGGGGCCGGTGAGCGCGGAGGTCGTCTCGACCGATCACGACGGCATGATTGCGGAGGCGGACGATCTCATCCCCATCGCAGAGAACATCGTCATCAAGTTTCCTTCGACCGTCGAGGGTCTGAAGGCGTGCAAGACGCTGAGCGACCGCGGCGCGCGCGTGAACATGACGCTGTGCTTCCAGCCGCTGCAGGCCCTGCTGGTGGCGAAGGCGGGCGCGTTCATCGTCTCGCCCTTCATCGGGCGCATCGATGATGTGGCCGAGGACGGCATGGAGCTGATTCAGAAGATCAGAACCATCTACGACAACTACGGGTACGACACGAAGATTCTGGCGGCCTCGATCCGTCATCCGCTGCACTTGGTGCAGGCGGCCACGATTGGGGCCGACATCGCCACGGTGCCCTTCAAGGTGATCGAGCAGATGATGAAGCACCCGCTGACGGATGTGGGGCTGGAGCGCTTCATCTCGGACTGGAAAAAGGGGCAGGAGCAGTTGAAGAAGATCAAGGCGGAGAAGGGACGGAGCGCCCCGGACAAGAAGGGCCAGCCGGCGCGGGTGTGATCGTGTCGTGCGTTGAAGCCCACGGATTGCAGTCCGTGGGCGTTTGCATTCGATGCGGTCATTCGAAGCATCCATGTCCTCAGCGCATGCGAAGGAGTTGTTGAGGAGGCCGGCATGCGGCAGCGGCACAGCAGCCCGCGCGGAGTCACGCTGGTCGAGTGTCTCGGGTTCTGCCTGATCGCGGCTGCGCTGTTCGCGATGACGTGCGTCATGTCGGTGACGCTGGTGCAGCGGAGCCGGGATGCCGCCGATCAGGACCGTCTGAGGCGGATTCACACCGGCATGGTGGCCTTTGCCCGCGCGGAAGTTGGGCGCCTGCCGAGGCCAGGCTTGATCGACCGAATCGCATGCGGGCTTGCTGGACCGGGATATGGGGACGAGGACCACAGCCAGAATCACACGGCGTTTGTGTATTCCGCAATGGTGTCTCATCTTCTGATCGAACCGGGAGCGCTCATCAGCCCCAACGAAGTCAATGAGCGCGTATTCGAGAAGCCTGATTACGATTTCACCGCTTATCGACCGATCGAGGATGTGTTCTGGGATCGATCGTTTGTCGCCGACATTGCCAACGACGGTCGCGGCTCGAATGTGTCATATGCACATTTGGTCCTTGCCGGAGAGCGCGTGAATGCGCACTGGCGCGACTTATCGAGCGCGATCACCCCACTTGTGGGGACGCGCGCTCCCCGCAACGGCGTTTCCGCCGGGTTGGAATACGCGCGCTCGCCCACGTTGCGCTGGACGGGATCGGTTCGATCCTGGGATGGATTCGTCGTCTTCGGCGACAATCACGCGGATCGCCTGACATCGGTCACGCTTCAAGGGCTGACCTACGACCCCTTCGGTCAGGGCTCACCCGTGCCAGACAACATGTATGACTGCGAATTCAACGATGGAGCATGGGGCGATCCCTTCCACGCCGCGGGCGATATCTGGCTGGGAATGACGATCCCGCAGCATTGCGAGTTTCGTGTAACGCCCGAGTGGGACCCGCTCGACTGACCCTCATCGAAAGCCGTTGGGATTTGCGTGTTTTCAGCGCCAGGCGCCTTCGATGACCGGCTGGAGATCGCGGGCCTCGGCGCGCCCGTTGGGTTCCGATTGGATCGGAGATTCGAAAACGAGGAATCTTCCAAACGGAGAGTGGCAGCACCTGTTCGAGCGCCGCCACCGAGATCGCTGGGGTCCGACATGCAACGATGAACGCAAAGGAATCGATATCCGTCCAGAACGGCGGCGAATTCCCTGTTGACCACCCGGGCAGGGTGTGGTACATTGCCAAAATGGATATATGGGTCCATATATAGATAGACTATCGTTTCAGGAGAAGGGGAATCGATCCATGGCATCTTCGAAGCGGGAGAACGTGACATCCACGCGCCGCAGACGGCGAGCCGTGATGCTCCTGGTGATCGTCGGCGCCGCCGGGTCGCTCGCCGCGATCTTCAACATGACCTTCGAAGACTTCTACATGTCCGGCACGCAGATGGGCGATGTCGGCCCGGAAGTCATCCAAACTTCTGACGCATGCGCGAACTGCCATGGCCTCTTCGAGTGGAGAAGGTCCACGGCGTTGAGCGGCGGTCCATACTCCGCATGGTCCGGCACGCTCATGGCACACGCGGGTCGCGACCCGCTTTTCTTCGCGCAGATGACGAACGCCAACCAGGACGTGGCGAACGTGGGGGTGTTCTGCCAGCGCTGCCACGTGCCCATGGCCTGGGTGTCGGGGCATGCGGAAGACCCAAGCGGCCAATCAATCGATTCCTACGATCGCGACGGGGTGACATGCCACCTCTGCCACTCGATGGTCGATCCCATTTACAAGAAGGGCATCAGCCCACTCGAGGATCTGGCCATCCTTCAGGCGCTTGACGACGTTCCCGAATACTACGGCAACGCCATGTTCGTTATCGATCCCACCGGCACGCGGCGCGGGCCGCGCGATGATGCCGATCAGATGCACGAAGTTCTCTATTCGCCGTTCCATCACTCGGGCGATTTCTGCGGCACCTGCCACGATGTGGGCAACGTCGCGGTCTCTCGCCAGAAGGACGGGACCTATCGCTACAACAACATCGACGAGCGCACGCCTGATGAAGACCCCTGGATGCAGTTTCCCCTTGAGCGCACCTACACAGAGTGGCAACTGAGTGATTTCGCGAATGGGGGCGTGGACATGGGAGGGCGCTTCGGCGGATACGGAGTTTCCGTGATCGAAGCCTGCCAGGATTGCCATATGCCGAGAGTTCCCGACCAGGCCTGCTACTTCGGCCCGCCCCGGAAGGACGTAGCCCGGCACGAGTTTGCGGGCTCGGCGGCCTGGGTGCTGGAGATCATCAGCCGGCATTACGAAGGGGATCCCAGCGTCGATCCGGTTGCACTGCAGCGCGGGCGGGATACCGCGATTTCAATGCTTGAGCGCGCGGCCACGCTCAAGGTCAGCCAGGAGTCGAACGACGTCCTGGTTCGGGTGATCAACGAGACGGGACACAAGCTTCCCACCGGGCACATCGAGGGTCGCCGGGTCTTCCTGAACGTGAAATTCTTCGATTCGGCGGGGGCGCTCATCCGCGAACACGGACGCTACGACCGTCGTCGCGCGACGCTCGACGAGGAATCCACGCGCATCTACGAAATGCACGTGGGTCTCAGCGATGACGCTGCGCGCCAGACCGGCCTTCCGCCCGGCGTCACGACGCACATGGTTCTGGCGGACACCATCGAAAAGGATAACCGCATTCCGCCACGCGGGTTTACCAATGCCGCGTTCGAAAAAGGCGGCGCGCCAGTGGTGGGCGCCACATACGCTGACGGGCAATATTGGGATGACGTCGCGTTTCCCATTCCGGATGGCGCCGTCCGGGCGGATGTCACACTGTATTACCAGATTGTTACCCGCCACTACATCGAAACACTGCGTGACGGCAACACAACCGACGACTGGGGCAACATCCTGTTTCAACTCTGGCGCGAGACCGGCAAGGCCCCTCCGATCAGGATGGCATCAGAGAAGTTCAACATCGTCCCGTTGATGCCTTGAAAGGCAGGCATGCCGCAGAACCGCGCGCTGCAGACAGACGATCACACCGCGGCGCCTGGCGCCCGTCGGAAGAACTACGGCCGGCTCCGCGCGGGATCCCTGATCCTCATTCATCTGCTGATCGCCGCGCACATCGTGCATTGGCGGTTGGCCGGCCGGACACTGGCCCCTCTGGAACTGAACGAGGTCATGTACACCCTGGAACTGGGGATCGTGACTGCCGGGTTCCTGCTCATGGCGGGAGTGACACTCTCGGTGTTTCTCTTCGGTCGGTTTTTTTGTTCGTGGGGATGCCACGTCCTCGCACTCCAGGACCTCTGCGCTTGGCTGCTCGCGCGGGCGGGCATCCGCCCCAAGCCAGTGCGCTCGCGCGCCCTCATGCTCGTGCCGGTTGGCGTCATGGGTCTGATGTTCGTCTGGCCGCAGGTGAAGCGGCTGCTGGCGGGCGAACCCTTTCCGAACTGGCGCATCATGACGCCGTCGGACCCATGGAGTTCGTACCTGACCGACGATTTCTGGCGAAATCTTCCGGGGCCGTGGATCGCAGGGTTGACGCTGCTGATCTGCGGTTTCGCGACAGTGTACCTGCTGGGTTCGCGGTCCTTCTGCCGATACGGATGCCCTTACGGGGTGCTGTTTGCCTTCGCGGATCGGTTCGCGCCCGGGCGCATCGTGGCGCGGGGCGATTGCTCGGGATGCGGCGCCTGCACAGCCGCGTGCCAGTCGCACGTGCGCGTGCACTCCGAACTGACGGTGTTTGGCCGGGTCGTGGATCCTGGGTGCCTGAAGGACCTCGACTGCGTAGCGGCCTGTCCGAACGGCGAGATCGCCTACGGTCTCGCGAAGCCGTCGTTCTTTGCGTCGTGGAAGCGCGGGGCGATCCATCGGCCGGCCCCCGATTACTCGCTGGGCGAGGAATGCGCTGCTGCGGCGGTCGTGATCGCGACAGTGCTGGTTTTTCGCGGACTCTACGACGCAGTCCCCCTGCTGATGTCGGTGGGCTTGGGAATGGTCTTTGCGTGGACGGCGGTCATGACCTGTCGCGTGCTCCGCGCGCCGAACGTGCGCCTGCTCCAGTTTCAACTCAAGCGGAATGGCGCGCAGAGCCGTGCGGGCATCATCTTCCTCGCGGGCGCGCTGGTGGTGGCGGTTTTCTTCGTCCACAGCGCTTCAATTCGGGTTCGCGAGCGCCTCGGTGAACGCGCGCTTCGCGAGGGAGCCGCCCTCATCGAAGCCGGTCGCCCGGAAGCGGCCCGACGCCACCTCGCGTCGGCCCTCGGGCACTTCACCGCGTGCGACCGACTCGGTTTGGTGCGGTCCGACCTCCTACTCACGCGCCTGGCGTCGCTTCATGAGTGGAGCGAAACACCGGAGCGCTCAGAGCCATACCTGCGAGAGCTCATCGATCGTCAGCCGAATGCGCCGGAGCCGCGGCTGCGGCTCGCGGCGCTTCTGGCCCATACCTCTCGCCCGGAGCAGGCGCGGCTCGAAGTGGCCGCGATCAGGTCCTTGTCGGGGTTCGACCAGTCCCTTCGAAGCGACATCGATCAACGCCTCGACGACATCGAGGCCGTCCTCGAGTTCAACCGGTCCGATCGGGTGATTCGTCAGCCGTAGCCGCCGGAATGCGCGCGCTTCCAGCGCCAGGCATCTTCGATGATCTGCTCGAGGTCGCGTGCCTTGGCGCGCCAGTTGAGTTCCGATTGGATTTTCGAGGGATCGGCGTAGAGGGCGGGAGCGTCGCCGGCGCGGCGGGCGCCTTCGACGACCTTGAATGTCACGCCGGTGACGCGCTGCGATGACTCGATGACCTCGCGCACCGAGTAGCCGCGCCCGATTCCGACATTCACAAATTGCGGACAGTCACCATTTTCCAAGGCGCCAAGTGCGATCACGTGCGCATCAACAAGGTCTTCAACATGCACATAGTCGCGGATGCAGGTGCCGTCGGGCGTGTCGTAGTCGGTGCCGTAAATAGTCACATGCGGCCGCTGACCCAATGCGGCTTCAAGGCAAATGGGAATGAGATGGGTCTCCGGGCGATGGTCCTCGCCGATGCGGGCCTTGCGATCCGCGCCGGCGACGTTGAAGTAGCGCAAGGCTGCGAAGGAGAAGCCTGTTGAAGTTCGAGCCGTCTCGCGCGATCGCATCGTTGGTTCGGCCGTTGGGGCCGAACCAACGATCACAGGCGGGACGCCTGTGCCACCGGGGTTGATCACAGGCGGGCCGCCTGCGCCACTGCCTCGCAAGTGATGATCGCTGAGAATGCGCTCGACCATGAGTTTCGACCAGCCATAGGGATTGATGGGCCGTTGCGGGCAGTCCTCACGGATGGGGATCAATTCCGTGGGCGGCTCGCCGTAGGTGGCCGCGGTGGAAGAGAAGACGAAGCCTTGCACATTCGCGGCAGCACAGGCTTCGAGCAGGGAAATCGCGCCCGCGGTGTTGTTGCGGTAATAGCGAAGCGGCTGCTCGACCGACTCACCGACATAGGTGAGCGCGGCGAAGTGCATCACGGCTTCGACGCCGCGCGCCTTCATGGCGTCGGTCAGCCCGGCCGTATCGAGAATGTCCGCTTCGAGAAACTGGAACTGATGCGGCCGGGCGACTGCTTCGAGAGCCCGTACCGCGCCCGCGTTGCCGCGCACCATGTTGTCCACCACGGTGACGACATGGTCATCCTCGAGCATTCGAAGAGCTGCGTGCGACCCGATATACCCGGCCCCGCCGGTGATGAGGATGTTCATGACGTTCATACGAGGTGCCGCTTTGCTCTAGAGATACTTCATTGCGACCACGCCCCCAATTGCCAGGAGGCCAAGAACAAGGCAGGCCCAGTTGAAATACCGATCGATGAACGACTTGATGGGCGGGCCGAACCACCACAGGAAGAGGGCAACCAGAAAGAACCGGCAGCCACGCCCGATGATTGAAGCAATCACGAGGGTGAAGAGCGGAATCTCCGCGACACCCGCGGCGATGGTGAACACCTTGTATGGAATGGGAGTGAAGGCGGCGAGGAAGATGGCCTCGAGGGCGTTCTCCTGATACATCCCCTTCACCTGATTGAAGGCATCCTCGCTGAAGACGTAACTGAAAAAGAACTGATCCACGGCGTGCCAGATACCCATGCCGATGAAGTATCCCAACAGTGCCCCGAGCACGGAGGCAATCGTGCTGACGGATGCGTAAAACCACGCCCGGTTGCGGCGCTCCAGCGTCAGTGCAATCTGCAGGACATCCGGCGGAACGGGAAAGAAGCTCGACTCCGTGAAACTGATGATGAAGAGCGCCGTCGTCGAGTGCTTGTGGTGGGCCAACGACAGAACCCAGTCGTAGAGCCGGCGGTGAATCGCCCAGCGGGGAGGATCCGCCGCCCTTGGGCTGTTCTCAGGTTCGTTTGCCGGGGCCGAAGCTGGTTGCGCCATCGGTCTATCATCGGCCGCGTCCCCCGATTCGGCCAGTCTGGCGAATGGCGATCGCGGAACCGACATGTAGGGCAGGCGAATCCAATTCGCCGCAATATATGGGCAGGGGGGCCGCCAGACGCGATCGGCGGAGCCATTGTCGCCAGTTCCAAGGGCGCGATTGCGAGGCCGGGGCTAAGATTGGGCCAAAGTTCTCCACAATGTCGATTTGCGGGGAAGGCGGTTCGTGGCGACAATGGCTAGGCCGTCGGGGGGCGCAACAACAGGGCCTTCTGTACGATCGCGGGTGGATGAGACAGAAGGGAACTTGGATGGACGCCACGATGAGAGCAATTGACACAATCCGGGCTGCGACATTGCGCCAACGAGCCGCAGCCCTGCTGGAACAACTGGTGGTGGAACGAGAACGGCTCGAAGAGGCCTTGTGCGAACACGGCCGGCCCGACCAGTTCAAGGCAGTTACCGGAACCAGCTCGCTGGACAGTGCGATCGCATCGACGCGGCGGATCATTGCGGAGCTCGATCTGGCGGGGGCGGTCGCCGGTTCGGTCAACGGCGCGGAGCGTGATCGCTCCCGCCGCACCACCCTTGTTCAGCCGCGGGTGGCTGCCCCGCAGGCAACGGCGATCGGCGTGTGACATGACTTCCCACGCCGCGAGGAAGAAGCGCGCTCACCGCCCCAAGGGCGCCGAGGACCAGCGCATCTCCGATCTGGGTCCCTATGTCGGGTTCGTCCTCATCTGGCTGTTTGCTTACGCCGTCTTTTATCTCACGTTGACGGAATACTCGTTGAAGCTGAGCGTGGGGCTCGTGGTCGCGCTTTTTCTCTACGTGACATTGATGACCGGCCGGGCGTTTCTGGGTCAGGAGCTCTACCGGTGGCAGAGGGGGCTCGTGCGCCTGCCGCTGATCATGGCCGGGGCCTCGCGAATGCCGGTGGACCAGATCAAAGGCACGGGCGCGGGCCGCCTCGCAGTTTTCATGAGCATCGTCCTGCTCATGCTGTCATTTGCGCTGCTGCTCTGGGTTCTGCGATGACCGCGATCGTACACTGATCGGGCCATGATCAGTGTGAAGCGGGCAGCCGTGACCCATCGCGAACAGGGAGTGCTCGAATTGCGATTGCAGCGGCTGTCGCCGTTGGCCATAGTGCCGAGCTATCAGAGCGAGCACGCGGCGGGACTCGACCTGCATGCAGCCGTGTCGTCGCCGATCGAATTGAACCCTGGGGATATCCGCCTCATTCCATGCGGCTTTGCGATCGCGGTGGCGGTGGGGTACGAGGCCCAGATCCGGCCGCGCAGCGGGCTCGCGACCAAGTTCGGCATCTCCATTCCCAACGCACCCGGGACGATCGATGCGGATTACCGCGGCGAAGTGAAGGTTGCGCTGATCAACCTCGGTCGCGTGCCGTTCACCATCGAGCCGGCCATGCGAATCGCCCAGATGGTCATCGCACCGGTGGCTCGCTGCGCGGTGATCGAAGTCGAAGCTCTCGACGCCACGGTCCGCGGGGCGGCCGGATTCGGCTCAACAGGCGCCTAGAGGTCAACCCGCCGTGATGCGCTTCGTGCACGCGAGGTTCCGCCGCCGTTTCGGCCGCGATATCCTCATGGCATGACGGCCAAGCCCGAAACGCACCTCATGCAGTGTCTCGAAGTCTGGGGCGGGAACCAAGCGGTGGACAGCGGCGTCATCATGGCGGGGGTGGATGCGTGGCTCTTCAGCCAGCCGTATCAGGGGGATGATCGTGGCGGCGATGTGCACTTTGTCTCGAGCTGCGCAACCGGCCGGTTGACGCGCATGCTGGTGGCCGATGTGAGCGGCCACGGCAATGCGGTTGCGGACACCGCTGCTGCTCTGCGGCGCGTCATGCGGCGCTACATGAACCACATCGATCAGAGACGGTTCGTCGAGGTGCTCAACGCCGAGTTCGCCGCGTTGGCCAGAGCCGGGCACTTTGCCACCACCGTCGCCGCCACGTATTACGCGCCCACGCGCGAACTGGCGATCTGCACGGCCGGCCATCCGCCGCCCTTGCGCTATTCCGTGTCGTCGAAGTCGTGGAGCGTGCTGCGCGACAACTGCGACAAAGGAGGCGGGGATCCGCACGTGCCTTCGAACATCCCGCTGGGGATCGTCGATCTCGGCTCCTACGAGCAGCAGAAGCTGCGGCTCAACGTGGGCGATCTTGTGCTGCTGTACACCGACTCGCTCATCGAGTCGCGCGATGAAGAAGGGCGGCTGCTTGGCGTCGAAGGCCTGGTGCGAATTGCCCAGACCATTGATCTCGTCGATCCCGGCGAGTTCATCGATGAACTCATGCAGCGCATCCGGGCGCCCTACCCCTCCAATCTTTCGACCGACGACGTGACGGCCCTGCTCTTCCGGCCCAACAGTCTCGCACCGCGCGTGCCCCTTGGCACGCGCTTGAGAGCGCAGTGGCTGATGCTGAAGGAACTTTTCAAATACCTCATCCGGCACAAGGAACCTATGCCCTGGCCGGAGGTCTCGGTGGCGAACATCGGCGGCGCATTCAGCGACACGCTTGCCAGGGCGACGCCGGGAATGAAGGCCGAGGCGCAGGTTGAGAATACTGCAACGAAGTAAGACCCCTTTCTCAGATCACGATGCGCTCTGATGCCACGACTTCATCGACGGAACGAATCGGGGTTGGCGGCGCCGCGGGATCGCCGAGCGTTCGCTCCCAATAGCCGACGTTGTGCCACCGGCCGAATTTCCAGCCGACGCGCTCGAGCTCCGCGACCTTGCGGAAGCCGAGCGATTCATGCAGGCCGACGCTGGCATCGTTGGGCAGCGTGATGCCGCCCAGCAGGGTGCGATAGCCCTGTCGTTCGAGTGTGCGAATCAGCGTGCTGTAGAGCAGGCGGCCGACGCCGCGGCGATGCAGGCCGGGCGCGACATAGACGGTGGTTTCCGCGGAGTAGGCGTAGGCGCATCGCCCCTTCCAAGGCGACGCTTTGGAAAAGCCGATGATGCCGCCTTTCTCATCCATTGCGACGAGCCACGGATACCTCGCGTGTGTCGCCTCGAAATCGCGCTGCCAGTGTTCGAGCGGCTCCGGCTCAATCGCGAAGTTCGCCGCCGTCGTCAGCGCGTAGTGATTGCTGATCGCGAGGATCGCGGGGATGTCGGCGAACGCGGCGAGACGGATGGAGAGCACGGGATCGATATTGTACTGCGAGGAAGGAGGCGAGCTTCGTCAGTGTGCATTCGTGCGCTTGCGCCGCTGAAGCGGAGGGCCCCGGGCTGAAATCTATATCAAGATCGAATCCATATTGGTCAATCCCAGCGGCTCCTTCGTGTAGAACGGCTCGGCTGCGTTGGTGCCGATGCGCGAGCCAAAGTAGATGTTCGCGGCGTCGATCCACTCGACCACCTTGCGATTGCGCTGGGGCTTCACGAACTGCGATTCGTAGGCGAGGATGGCATCGCGCTTCTTCGCCTCGCAGCCGCTGATGTCAAAGAGGAACGACGGATCAGCCACCCAGCGGAGATGTGTGCAGTAGTAATAGAAGAGCCACTTCGGATAGATCGGCTCCCCCGGAAGATCGATCTTCGTCAGTTTCGCATCGAAGCGCGCATCTTCGGCGATTCGCGTGGTGGCAACGTGATCAGGATGGGCATCGTGAAAGAAGGGTACGAAGAGAATCTCGGCCTGATGCTCGCGAATGAAGCCCGCGACCGCGTGCCGCGCTTCGATGGAATGTTCGAGAAACCGATTGGGGAACTCAAGGCTTCGCCGCTTCACACCCAGAATTTGGGCTGCATTGGCAGCTTCGCGGGCGCGAATCTCAGGAGTGCCCATCGGCGTCGGTTCGCCGTTGGTCATATCGAGCAGGAGTACATCGTTGCCCTGCTCGACGAGACGCGCAATCGTCCCGCCCATGCCGAGCTCCTGGTCATCCGGATGCGGGCCCACCACGAGAATATTGGCCATCGAATCGCTCCTGCTCGCTCGCGGCATCATCGGTCGGGGGCTGCCAGCTCTCTCAGCAGATCCTGCGCGAGTGCGTTGATGTAAGCTGCGCACGCGTCAGCCAGCTCGGTGCGGCCATCTGATCGCGCGAATGATTCCTCGGAAGCGTAACGGCAGATGCGGGCGATCTCGATCCGGCGGCGCGACAACCATGCGTTCCCGCCGCCCGGCGGGGGGCTCGCCTGCTCAACGGTGGCAAGCCCGTCTTCAGGCAGGGCTCGCAAGGCTGGGCCGATCGTCGCGGCGATGCGGCCGATCAACTCCGCCAGCGGCAATTCGGCGTCGATGAGCGCAAGCTGCCGCTCCAGATCCTCGATGTTGCCGTTGACGGCCGCCTGCACTGCCAGTCGAAGTCGGCTGGGCACCTCTGACACGGAGGGCGCCATGGCCTGCGTGTCCAGCTCCCATGCGGACCAGCGGTTCAGCCACTGGGCATCGCCGCCCATGCGGGAAAGCTCGACCGTATCCGCCATCGCGCGCATAAGCCGATAAAGAAGGATCAATCGCGGCAGCGATTCGCCGCCATCGCCCTCCTCGCCCCATGACTCGATCCACTGCACGCGCTCGCGGGAGATTCCGTCGAGCAGCGCCTGGTGCTGGCCACTGGTGATTGCGGCCGCTTCAGGCGTGCCGTCGCGCAACTCATGTTCAAAGGGGAACGGCAAGAACATGTTGAACTGGGCGGCGAGCTCGTTCATGGATCGCACGGCTTCGGGGCGGCGGGCGGGGTCTATCAGCCATTGGGCGATGCGCCGAGCCCGGGCCTCAAATGTCTCCGCATCGGCAGGCCGAAGTGCCTCGACCTTCGCGGCCCATTCCGGAATCGAGCGCACGTGTTCGAGATCGCTCAGGGTCTGCGCGTGATTGGCGAGCAGGGCGAGCAGATTGGGATCGGCCCCGAATTGAGAATCCGCAGGAAGTGCTTCCAAAGCCGCGAGCAACTCCTCCTCGACCTGCTCATATTGCCGGTCGAGGTTGGCGCAGACCACGCGCAGCTCCCGCCGAAGCTGCGGGTCGCGCATTTCGCGCCAGACGATCATGCGCTCGAGCACGACGTGCAGCCGGGCAAGGTGGTCCAGCGCGCCGGCGGCCCGCGCGGGATCGGCGAGCATCTCCTCGGCGCTGAAGAATGCCCGCTCCAGAGCGGTGGGCCGAAGGCGGTGGCGGCTGAGCGAAGAAAGATGTGTCAACTTCTCGAGCGTGCGCCGCGATTCCATCAGCCGCGCCAGTTGGGCTTGGCCCTCGGCGCGGGTGGCCTTTTCCTTGAAGAGCAGCACGGCGGCATGAAGCCGCGCCAGCGCTCGCTCACGCATCGCCTGAGGCGCCCACTCCGCCTCCGCGAGAGCTTCGGCGTAGCCAATCACGCCCTTGATGTGCCGCCGATATTCGGTGGCCTGTCGCTGAAACTCGGGAAACTCGGCGGCGGCTTTCAGAACATCGTTGATTCCGAGCAGTTCCGCGCGCGTTTCCTCCGGGAGCGGCGCAGCCGCCAAACGATCAGCGAGCGCAGGTTCATCGGCAGGCTCTTGGCCGGCGCCCGCGGGAGCGCCAGATGCAGCAACGGAGGGATCGCTCACCCAGTGGGTGACTGCGGTGCGGCTCTCGAGCGATTCAAGCGCCTCCCGCAAGGGCAGCAGAATCTGAGCCACCGCAGCGTCAATCACATCGAGTGAATCTGCAGGAAGCAAATCGACCTTCGCCATCGCCTGACCGTTGAATCGCACCAGCGACCAATACGCGTCGGCGAATCGAGAATCAGGGACCGCAGGCGCAGCGGAGCCGTCGCCGCTCGGATCGAAATCAGCAGGCCAGGGATCGATCGCCAACGACTGATCGATGGCGATGCGCCCGTTGAAGAGCGTGGCCCCCAGCAGCACGGCGACGCTGCCCTCCGCGCCGGCCTGATGGCCCAGCACCAGCAGCCGCTGCGCAACAATGCGAGCATTCGCGCGGGCCAGCAGCAGTTGGCGAAGGACCGGCGACGCAGCGCCTTCAGCCGCGGACGCCAGCAGTGAAATCTCCTCATCCAGTTGCGATGCGAGATCGTTGGCGAATGTCGCTTCGTCAAGCTCGGGTGGCGAAGGCCGGCCGAGACGAAGCTCCTGTCCCGCTGCCGCGCCTGTCGCCGCCTCATGAGCGGCCAGCGCTGCGCTCATCAGGATGGCTGCGACCAAGGCATTGCGCATAGACCTTCTCCAGCTCCGTGACCATGACTGTCGCGTCGAATCGAACCCGGCACAGCTCGCGCCCGCGCTGGGCCATCGCCGCACGCTCCGCCGGGTGATCCATCATCCATTCGACCGCATCACGAAGCCCATGCAGGTTGCCCGGCGCAACGAGAATGCCGGTTTTGCGATTCATGCACACTTCGCGCGCGCCATCGACATCATACGCGATGACAGGGATATCGCTGAGGAGCGCCTGTGGCACAGTGCGCGGCAAACCCTCGCGATAGGAAGGATGCGCCAGCCCATCCATCGCGCGCAGCCACTTTGGAACATCTTCGGAGGGCACGAGGCCGGTCGTGAGCACGCGATCAGCGAGTCCCATCTCGCGCACGCGCGCGATCAGGCGCTCGCGCCACCAGCCGTCACCGACCCAGAGGAGTTTCAGTTCGGGGCGCGATTTCATCAGATCGCCCAGCCCATCCAGGAGATCATCGTGACCCTTCAGCTCCGCGAGCCGGGCCACGGTTCCGAGAACGAAATCACCTTCGTACAGGCCGAGCTCAGCGCGCACGCTCTCGCGAGACCAGCGTGGGTTGAGAAAACTCTCGATCTCCATTCCGGAGTACACGATGGTGTGCTGATCCGCCCGGCCGATCCTCTTTGCCAGCGCCTGCGCGCGCATGGCATCGGCGACGCAGATGATGGAATGGCAGCGCTTCGCTGCGAAGCGCTCGGAGCGGATGTAGATGGCGTTCCGCCACCACTTCTCGTAGGGATGAAACGGCAGGCCGTGAATGGTGTGAACCACGCATGGCACGCGCTCCTTCCATGCGGCTGCCCTTCCCAGGATGCCCGCTTTGGACGAGTGCGTGTGCACGACATCGGGTCTCCACGCGCGGATGATGGCGCGGAGATCGTGATAGCAGCGGAAGTCCTTGAAGGGCGCGATCTCGCGCACGAGATTGGGAGTCTCGAAGAGCTCAATCGCTCGTGGTCTTTCGCACTCTTCCTTGCGGAAACTGTCCAGACAACCGGGTTGAGCACGAGGCGCGCGAAACGCCTTCACCCGTTCCAGCAGCGATCCCTCCGGACCGTAGATCGGCCCATAGACGAGTGCGACATCGTGACCGCGCGCGAGCTGCCCCTCGCAGGAAAGAACAGTGTTCTCCTGCGATCCTCCCAGGATCAGCCGCGTCGAAATGTGCATGATGCGGAGGGGCATGAAGTAGGACCGGACATACCCAAATGGGGGAGGGAGATGATACGAGTTCCGTCGCGCTCCCGAGAGTGTTACATGCCTGTGACACCAGTTGGTTCGAATCGACCACATGATGAATGGAGTTGATTCCGTAACCATCGTGGAAAGGAGACCGATCATGAAGCTCATCGCTGCCACGCTTGCCGTGTCCATCGTGCTGCTCGGATTCACGCTTTTCCCGGACATACATCAGCAATCCGTCCCGTCAGGCCGCACCGTCACATCGACCCCGGCCCCGGAAATCGAGAATGACGCCATCGACATGGACGGGTTCCTGCTCTTGGCGAATCAAGCAGCGACGCACCGCGAGCCGCGAAGGCTGACCGAGGATGAGTTCATCAGCATGAGCAGGCAGCCGGGGACCGTGATACTCGATGCGCGCAGCCGCGAGATGTTCGAGCTGCTCCACGTTGAGGGAGCCATCAATCTGCCCTTCCCGGATATCGACATCGCATCGCTTGCCGAACTCCTGCCCGACAAGAACACGCGCATTCTCATTTACTGCAACAACAACTTCGAGAATGAAGAACGGGCGATGCGCTCGAAGGTAGCGCCGGCATCGCTGAATCTTTCGACCTATGTATCGCTGTACACCTACGGCTACCGCAACATCTATGAATTGGGGCCGCGCAAGGATCCGCGCGAGTCAAAGTTGCCGCTTGTCGGAACGCTGCCGGAATACCGTGTCGTAGCTCGCTGATCTGGAGCAAACACTGAATGAGAATGAAGCGAGGCGGGCTGACGCCCGCCTCGCTCGGTCATTGCAGCCGATGCTGCGGCCTACTGCACCCGCGGCCGAGCCGAGCCGGGGATGTCGGGACCATACTCGCGGTGGGCGCGCTCCCACGCATCCCGCGCTGCGGGTTTCGCCTCCTCCCAGCTCAGGCCGCTGCCGGAACGACTCTCATCCCAGCGCCGGCTCAGCCCAGGCTCGGCGTTTTCGAAATCGCCGGGCTCCCCGCTTCTTGCGATCGTGCAGTAGCTCTCCCAGCCATACTGGTAGGCCGGGCCGTAGTCCTCATAGTCCGCCTCGTCATCGACATAGTCGGCATCGAGGAAGTTCTCCTGCCAGTACTTGTGCTCGCGGGTGGGATCGATGGACTCCGCGACACCCTTCCCGGTCAGCCCGCCGACGACGGCGCCGATCACGCCGCCCGCCATTGACCCGACGGGGCCGCCCAGGGCGCCGATGCCCGCGCCTATGGCTGCGCCGCCCACCGCGCCCAGACCGGCGCCGACGGGATGCGCGCCCGGCGCGTCGGTGATGGGATCCCGGTTGGCATCGCGGCGTTCCTCGGGACTTTCATCGTCGCGGCCGGCGCGATGCTTGTCGGCATCCTTGCTCGGCATATTCCGGGCGGTGACATTGCGTTCAAGATGCTCGCCTTCGTGCTTGTGGCCATGCATGTGCGTTGCCTCCTGTCTGGTTCACGGACCAAGCGCCCCGCATTCGACAGTACGGCTCAGCGGCGTGCCGCGGCGCTGGGAAAGGTGCGTCATTTGTCGTCGAATCGGCGGAGATGCGGCGAAAGTGCGTTCGGACTACACTCTCCGCCGTCATGGCAGGCAGGCCATTGAAATTCTCGGACTCGCGCCCCAGGCCGCGCCCCCGGATTCTCACCGGCGATACACCCACCGGCAGGTTGCACCTCGGCCACTATGTCGGCTCGGTGAAGCGCCGGATCGAACTCCAGGATTCGCACGACTGCTACATCATCATCGCCAACATGCACGCGTTCACCACGCGGGCCGACCAGCCGGATGAAATCCGGGCAGACACAATTGAGATCGTGCGCGACTACATCGCGATGGGACTCGATCCGCAGAAGGCGACGATCTTTCTCCAGAGCGAAGTGCCCGCGATCGCGGAATTGACGTTCCTCTTCGCCATGCTCCTGCCCTTCAATCGCGTGATGCGCAATCCCACGCTCAAGACTGAGATTGACACCAAGGGGCTGGGGGACACATACCCCTTTGGCTTCCCGCTTTATTCGGTGGGTCAGACGGCGGACATTCTCGCGTTCCGGCCCGTGGCGGTGCCGGTGGGGGAGGACCAGGTGCCGCACCTGGAGATGACGCGCGAAGTCGCCCGCCGCTTCAACCAGATGTACTGCAAAGTGTCCGATCAGGCGGAGGATGAGGATCACGTTGCGTTGGGTGGAGTCTTTCCAATTCCATACGCCGATGTCGGGCCGGTGGGACGGCTGGTGGGAACCGATGGCGTCAACAAGATGTCCAAGTCGCTCAACAACGCGATCTTCATTTCCGATTCCGCGAAGGAAGTGAAGAAGAAGATGGGCAAGCTCTACACGGGCCGGCAGAACCCCACCGACCCCGGCGACACCAACAACGCGCTCTTCCAGTACGTGCGAACATTCATCCCCGATGAAAAGCGCGTGAAGGAGCTCGAGCGCGCTTACGCCGCGGGCGACAACATCGGCGATGGCCACATCAAGGTCGAAGTGGCGGATGCCATCAACGCCCTGCTGGAGCCCATGCGCGAAAGGCGCGCCAAGTATGACGGCAAGGATGACCTCATCATCGACATCCTGCGCGATGGCACGACCCGGGCGAACGCGCTGGCGGAAGAAACGCTGGCGCTGGCCAAGGAAGCGGCGGGACTGGGGTTCTGGAGACGGACGGTGGAGATCGCTTGAAATTTCGAGATCTGAACAAGCGGTTGCGCGAGGATGGGTGGGTTCATGTTCGAACCACAGGCAGTCACCTTCACTACAAGCATCCAAACAAACCGGGCTTGATTTCAGTACCCGGCGGCGGAAAGGATAATCGTGACGTGGCACGAGGGACCCTTCGCTCTATTTTACGCCAGGCAGGGCTATTATCATGACAGCGATGGAGTACACGGTGGTCCTCGAACCCGCTGACGATGGCAGCATCAGTGTCTGGGTGCCGGACCTGCCAGGTTGTATCTCCACCGGTGACACTCGTGACGAAGCCCTACGGAACATCGCCGAGGCGATCGCGGGCCACATCGCGACGCTGCGCGAACACGGCGAATCGGTGCCACCGGCGCGCTCGACTGCGATGATCGTACAAGCTGCGTGATCACGGCGCTGCGAGCCGAAGGGGTTGTGCCCGCCCGTCCCTCATGGCAATGGCACAACGAGCGCACCGATATTGCACCTCAATCAGTCAATTCGAGTACCATCCCGATATGAGCCCGTATCGAACTTTCATCGCTGGTGCCATGTCAGCAGGACTGCTCGGGTTCGACGTGGCGTCGTCGGGGGCGGCACAGGGCGCGCCTCCTGCGGAGGAAGCTGCTCTGCAAGATCACTCCACGCCGTCCTCCACGCGCGAAACCTATCGCCTCGATGAAAGCGACGAGTGGCTGCTCACCAACGCTCCCGATCCCGCCACGCCCGAGGGGCAACTGGCCACGGCCCGGCGCACGCTGATCGAAGGCGATCCCGACCGCGCCTATGAGCTCGCCGACCGCTGGATCGAGATCTACGTCGATCATCCCATGATTCCGCTGGCCTACCTCATCCGCGCCGATGCCCGGCAGGAGATGGGGGATGAATACAAGGCTCTCTTCGATTACGAGCTCATCGCGCGCCTGTACCCCGGCAGCGACATCTTTCTCACCGCGCTGGAGCGCGAGCTCGAAATCGCAAAGCAGTATGCGAACGGAATGAATCGCAAGCTCTGGGGCATGCGCATCGTCGGCGCGGAGAACGAAGCCGAGGAGCTCTTCATCCGCATCCAGGAGCGCGTGCCCGGCAGCAACCTCGCCGAGGAAGCGGGGATGGAATTGGGCGACTTCTATTTCCGCCGCGGCCAGATGGCGCTCGCCGCCACCGCCTACGACCTCTATCTCCAGAATTATCCCGACTCGTCGAATCTGACGAAGGCCCGTCGTCGCCTCATCGCCGCCCACCTCGCCTCCTACAAGGGTCCGCAGTGGGATCTTTCCGGCCTTTTCGACGCCCGCCAGCGCTTGCGCGAGATGAAGGCGGTCGAGCCCGCCGCCGCCGAGCAACTGGGCGCGGATGCCCTGATCGCGGCCATCGACGAGCGCGCCGCCGACAAGCTGCTCACCACCGCCCAGTGGTACCTCCGCACAGGCGACGTGATCGGCGCGGAGTTCGTCATTCGCCGGCTCGTCAACAGCCAGCCACGCTCCGCCGCCGCGGTTCAGGCCCTGCACATGATTCCCGACATCCTCAATAATCTTCCCGATTCAATGGTGCACGAGGTCGGGCAGATGTACGCCGCGCAGCGCGAAGCGATTTTGGGTGTCACCGACGACACGGGAGGAAGCGGAGATGATTGAAAATCCTTCAACGATCTCAACGGGGTGCCATGGGCAAGCGCTTCGCTTGCCCGTGACGCCTTCTCATTCGAGCGCCGAACCACGGGCAAACCAGAGTCTGCCCATGGCACCCGGCATGGCGGCCCTGCTTGCGGCGCTTCTGGCCGGCTGCGCCAGCGATCCCACACAGGGCTATTCCTCCGCCTCCACCTTCCCCACGCAATATTCCACCGTCGCCATCGACATCTTCGAGAACGACACCTTCTCGCGCGATCTTGAATTCGAGCTGGCCGATGCCCTCGTCAAGGAAGTCGAAGCCCGCACGCCCTACAAGGTCACTCCCTCCGTGCGGGCGGACACCCTCCTCACCGGCCGCATCACCCGGGTTGAGCTCGACCAGTTGTCGAAATCCAAGCTCACCGGGCTGAGCGAGGAGATCGTCTTGACGGTCACCGTCGATTTCACCTGGACCAACGCCCGCACCGGGGAAGTGATCGAAGAGCGGCGCGAATTCTCCGGCCACTCGCTCTTTCTGCCCTCCGCGCCCTCGGGCGAACCCATCGAACTGGCGGAATTCGGGGTGGTTCAGGGTCTGGCCCGGGATATTGTCAGCGAGATGCGGGCGGATTGGTGATCCCGACCGACGATTTGAGCTGGAATCGCCGATATGATGTGGGGTTCCTCTGGCGTGGTCCCTTGAGCCTGCATCGAGCTCGAACTCCACCCTGCGCAATGCAGTAACATCGCTGATGGCAGAGAATTACAACAACCCGAGGTCCCCGCGCCGCCCTGCTGGTCCGCCCGATGGCGGCCGCGATCAGAACGGCAAGGGCCAGGGCCCCGAGCCCGGCGGACCGGGCCCGGGAAAGGGACCCGAAGGCAAAGGCCCCCAGCCCCAGCCGCCCACGCGCCTCAGCCGCAGCCCGCTGTCGCTCTTCATCCTCGTCTTTCTGCTGATCCTCGTTTTTGTCGTCCTCAACACCAGCAAGGGCGGCGGAACACGCAAGGAGACGTGGGGCGACTTCCTCGAGTACGTCGAAAGCGGCAAGCTCGTCGCCGACAAGCCCATCATCATCGAAGACGGCCGCATCGTCGCGCACGTCAAGGAAGGCGAGATGGGCTTCCCCGAAGGCGGCACGATTTATTTCGAGATCGACGCCTCGGCCGATGCGCGCCAGTTCTATCGCGACATCCTCATCCAGAAGACCAACGGCAATGTGGCCGACAAGACCGGCGGCGGGTTCTGGCTCCAGCTTCTGCTCTCCTTCGGCCCGTTCGTTCTCGTGATCCTGCTCATCTGGTTCCTCATCGCGCGCTCCATGCGCAGTGCGGGGGCAGGCCCGGGCGGCATGCTCGGCTCGTTCGGCAAGAGCCGCCACCGCATCCACTCCAAGGATCACGTCAACGTCACCTTCAACGATGTCGCAGGCGTCGATGAAGCCAAGGAAGAGCTCACCGAGATCGTCGAGTTCCTCAAGAACCCCAAGAAGTTCCAGCGCCTGGGCGGGCGCATCCCGCGCGGCGTGCTGCTGGTCGGCCCGCCCGGCTGCGGCAAGACGCTCCTCGCCAAGGCCATCGCCGGCGAAGCGGATGTCCCCTTCTTCTCTATCTCCGGCTCCGACTTCGTCGAGATGTTCGTCGGCGTGGGCGCCTCGCGCGTGCGCGACCTCTTCAAGCAGGCCAAGGAAAACTCGCCCTGCATCATTTTTCTCGACGAGATCGACGCCGTGGGCCGCAAGCGCGGCGGGGGATTCTCCTCCGGCGGCCACGATGAGCGCGAGCAGACCCTCAACGCCATCCTCGTCGAGATGGACGGCTTCGACGCCAACGATCAGGTCATCGTCATCGCCGCCACCAACCGCTCCGATGTGCTCGATCCCGCCCTCACCCGCCCCGGCCGCTTCGACCGCCAGGTGATGGTGTCGCTGCCCGACATGGCCGGCCGCATGGCCATCCTCAAGGTCCACGCCCAGAAGGTCAAAACCGGCCCCGATGTCGATCTCGAACGCCTCGCGCGCGGCACGCCCATGTTCTCCGGGGCCGACCTCGCAGCCGTCATCAACGAAGCCGCCATCCTCGCCACCATGATCGAGAAGGAATTCGTCGAGATGGAGGATCTCGAAGAGGCCCGCGACAAGGTCCGCTTCGGCCGGGCCAACAAATCACGCAAGATCGAGGAGCAGGAGCGCATCGCCACCGCCTATCACGAAGCCGGCCACGCCGTGGTGCAGGCGCTGATCGACCACGCCGACCCGCTCCACAAGGTCACGATCATCCCGCGCGGCATCTCGCTGGGCTCCACCATGTCGCTCCCCGAGAAGGACCGCTATGGCTACGGCAAGCGATATTTGCTCGCCATGATGCGCGTGATGTGCGGCGGCCGCATCGCCGAGGAACGCAAGACCACCGACATCTCCTCCGGCGCCGCCATGGACATCAAGATGGCCACCGCCTACGCACGTCACATGGTGCTCGAGTGGGGCATGTCCGACAAGCTCGGCTTCGTCAACTATTCCGGCGAAGACAACCAGAACATGTTCCTCCCCGAGCGCGGCTACTCCGAAGCCACTGCCAAGACCATCGATGAAGAGATCAAGCGCATGACCGATGAGGCCTATCGCGACTGCGATCGCATCATCACCGAGAACTGGGACAAGGTCGTCGCCGTCGCCGACGCGCTGCTCCGCTATGAGACGCTGAACGCGGAGGATGTCGAGCGGCTGATGCGCGGCGAGCGGTTGAGCAAGCCCACCGTCGCGGAGCTGCTGCACGCCGAGGCCATGAAGCCCTCCAGGAAGGCCGCCCCCGGCAAGCCCTACGAGGATGAAGAGACCGGCGAGGCGGGACTCATTCCGTCACCCGCCTGAATCCGGATTCACCACCCGCCACGGCGGGTAAACTGCGGCACAGAGGGCACAGAGGAGTCACTTTTCTCCAAGCGTTTAGCCCCCGGCTCCGCCGGGGGGTCTGTCTTCGGTGGCACGGGTCTCCAGACCCGTGTCTGAACCCTCTCCCTCCGGGAGAGGGCAGGGTGAGGGTTTGGTGGCACGGGTCTCCAGTGGCACGGGTCTCCAGGCCCGTGTTCTCGGTGCCTCGGCTCACCGCAGGTCCCGCGCAGCGGACCTTCAGTCCTTAGCTGCCGCCAAAGGCCGCCATAGGGCGCGTACCCCGTTTTCAAGCCAGAAAACCGCGTTTGTCAGTCTGGGGACCGCGCCAGATTGCAATCGGAACGCTTCCGTTTGCAATCTGCACGAAGGAGATCGCAAACAGAACGCTCCAGATCGCAAAATGAACGGCTGAGATCGCAAACAGCACGGTTCCGTTTGCAAACAGAGAGGTTCCGATCGCGAACTGAGCCGGGGAACTTGCAAACTGAACCGGGGAGATTGCAAACGGAACATCTCCCACTCGAAGGGAGTGGGGGCCGCGATGGGGAGTTCGGCGACACCCGGCTTCCTGCCTCGCACTCAGTCCTCGGCTCGACTGTCTTCGACGCTGAGCTCAGACGAAGCGAGCTCGCCGAAGTCAGTCCTCATCGCTCAGTCCTGCTCCGCTATCCTGGCCCCCATGGCCCGCTACCGCGAGAAGTTCTCCACGCCGCTCCGCGTACGTGGAGGCCTCGAACATGAAGTTGCGTTCGCTCCCACTTTCTTGGTCCCCGCTCCCGCGGAGCGGAGCGGGAATCCCCTCGGCCCCTGGCTCGGCCCCCTCGTCTGGGCGGCAGTGGCAGCGGCGGCGAGAGGAGCCTAATTTGGGCGACGTTATTGCGCGTCGACAGTAATGGGCGAAATTTCTCCGCGAGCTTTCGATTCGAGCCATTGCAAGTAGGTTTCCAAGAGCCGAAGCTGCTCGAAGCTGATCACCCGTCCTTTTGCCGGATGCATAACGATCTTTCTCATTTCGTTCACTTTCGCGATCCACTCCGTCCGCTTGTCCTTGCTTCCCGTCGATTCAAAGCTCAAGAGATCCTGAAAGGTTTCCCAATTATTGCTGGCGATCGCCCGAAAATCGATAAGATCAAAGTAATCCTCTCTACCACCCATCTCGCCCTTGTCGTCTTCGATACGTTCACTAACCTTCTTGCGCACATTCGTTGGAACTCCCTCAAACCACCATTTCTCATCCCCAGGGAATTCGTCCTTTAGACCAGCGAGGATGATTTTCTTCAACAACTTCTCAATCCGGTCAATAGTCGTGAACGCGCGCTCGTTTGTCCGTGCCTCTTGCAAGGCAATTTCCTCGCTGAGACCGGGTGGATCAAATTCGGGGAATTTCTTCTTGAGGTCGATGAGGCACATGCGGGTTCCTGCGATCTGACCTTGAGACCCCTGAAGCGCGCGGAGTTCCACCCGCCTCTGGTGATCCATCCCAGCAAAATAGGCGGCGACAGCTTCGGCCCAGGGAGCGAGAAGGTCGATCAGGTCGTGTGTGTCATAGAGGCGGACCCGGTAATTCTTGGCAAGGAGATGCTCCAATACTGAGCGTAGCACGCTGATGCAGATAGTGACCGGGTTGTTCATCGCCAGCCCGCCATCCGCAGACGAGCCAGCGTCCCACCACTCCATGTTTTGCGCGCGGATAACATTGAACCACGCAGTCAATGTTTCAACCGTCCGCCGAAGTGTTGCCATGTTGTCTCCTGCCCAAAGCGGCCCATACTCAGTGATACCGCCCTTGCGCTTGATGACGTAAAGGCCAGCTCGATCCAGCGCGCCAAAGAGGCCCGTCAAAGAAATGCAGCGTACATCAGTGCGTTTTTCATCTGCCGGTAGAATGCGGCGATAGAACGGCGAGCCAGGATCCTGATCCAATGCCATCACCGCCTTGGATATGATAGCGGTGATTCGCTCGTCCTCGTCGGTCGAGTCCCATTTGAGGTCTGCATCGAGCTCAACGAGTAAACTGCGCTTGACTCGCCGCTGTTCGCTGTTGATGTCGACAAAGAGTTTGGCTTGCTGCGAGGCAGGAAGACCTTCAAACGCCAGTACATGCAGAAAGCTCGTCGCAGCACGCCGATGACCCGAGTAGGCAAATAGACGATGCTGCCCGTCGATCACCCACGCACAACCATACGCAGGCCTCAGGGTTAACCATCCAAAAGTTCCGCCTTTGCCGTCGTCTGTCTCCTGCTTGGCGCGATCGAATTGGAGGTAGTATCGCTCTGCGATATTGATGACGATATTGGTCGGAAAGACGCCGCCCTCACGATCAATATAGTCAGCGATCCGCGCCAATCGTGTCTTTGAGATCATTCGCTGATATGCGTCGATATCAGTGGCCTTTCCCTGCGCCCGATGAGACACATAAATGATCTTCAAGAGATACTCTGGGCGCATCGCAAACGTATAGCACGTTGTGTTCCCAACTTTCGTCCTGAGAGCAGGAACAGTCAGCTCCAAACCCGGAATTCGCTTGCCGGGGAACACGGTCGCAAGGAATTGGTAGCGCGCCGCTGGACCCAAATGGCCCACCAACGCCTCAAAATAGCGCAGATCATGTTCATCAAGCAGAACCACATTCTCTTCTTTCGCACGCTTTGCATCATTCGGAGTAAGGACGACGTCCCACGTAAAGAATATACTTCCCACGTGTCGCTTCTGCTCCTGTGGTACTACCTTACTAATCGACTGGCTAAAGCGTCGGCGCGCAAGCGCATGCTTGGCCAGCTTCTGCGAAAAGGAAGGGTCTTTTCGCGGCGACTCGAAGGTCTTGCATTCGATGTGGACAGCAACTTCTGCGTCGACGGCGACGATATCCAACTGGGTTTGTGGCGTCTCAGGATCTGATGGCGTTACATCCAGGTGTGCTCCTCCATCACCCGACAGGTAATCAAATCCAAGCCGGTACATGAGCGTCCACACGCGGGCCTCGAACGCTCCTGGCTTCGGACGCGGGCGAACGACTTGGGCAGATTTGCGGCTCTTCCGTTTGAGCTGCCAACCCTCAGACTCTGCCTGAGTGATTTCATCCTTCTGCACGCGCTTATATATTTCCGGTCGCGCCTGGCGTCGTGCGAAGGCAGTCAATTCCTCACGGTGTAGCAAGTTGTCGATCACTGCAGGAGTCGCAAGGAGGGTTCGTAGTTGGTGATAATGAGCTCTTGTACCACGTGACGCTGCGATTTGCATGAGACATAGCGAGTAACACGCATGGGATGAAAGCGGAAGCCTTTGTACAATCTGCGGATTAGAGGTAGGTCAGCATTTGTCATCATGAACAAGGCACCGCGCTTGTGAAGGGAAGCAACGAGAGCGGCGAGCCGTTCTTGTTCTTGCATGCTAAATCGGTCAATGGTGTAATGCTGGAAATATGCAGTGCCATTAAGCGGGGGATATGGCGGATCGAGATAGACAAATGAATCTCGGCCGATCGTTGGAAGTATGCTGGTATACCGTGCCGTTCGAAGAGTGGCCGCCCGTAACGCACGTGCAAGGGCTTGGAGCTCTGAAGGTGTTGGAAGCGCCGGTGGTTCCTTTCGCCCATAAGGAACGTTGAAGGTACCATGGGTATTCACGCGAAAGATGCCGTTAAAGCAAGTCTTGTTAAGATAAATGAATCGGGCAGCTTGAGCGGCTGAAAAGCGCGACTGATTGTATTTGTCGCGAACCGCATAGTAATATGACTCGGAAGTGCGCCGGGCATGTTGCGCTAGGTACCGCGATATCAGAGTAGGTCGTGTTCGTACGTGTGCATAGCAGCGGATCAGGTGCTCATTCGCGTCTGTGAGAACGGCGCGCGCTGGTCGCAGAGCGAAAAACAGTGCGGCGCCACCAGCAAAAGGCTCCCGGTACATTCGCGAGGCAATGTCCTCAGGCAGATATCCCAAGAGCTGGCGCGAAAGATTCTGTTTCCCTCCAACCCAACGAAGGAGAGGGGTGAGGCGGCATTGGTCCAAGTGGTTTCCAGTGCCATTCGAGGATGGGTTATGGATCGCACGGTGCAAGCGACGTACATGCTACGGGCCGTGAATCGGATTGCAAATCGCCTATGTGACGGAGGGTCGCGGGGTTACTCGACGCCATAGTCGGTCACCACCCCATCCGTGATCTCGAACCAGGCGCTGGAGCGTTCGGTTCGGGTCTCGCTGCCGGAGAAGATGAGGAAGAACGCACCGCCGGACTCCGCGCGGCGGGACCAGTCGTATCTCAGGATCTCGACAACTCCCGTCCGCTCCGCGGGACGGGGGCCGGGAGGGGAAGAATCTCCCTCACCCTCGCCCTCTCCCAGAGGGAGAGGGGATTGAACATCGGCGCCGGCGGCGGCCTTGGGTTCGGAATCGCGGGTCGGGAGACCCGCTCCACCAGACGGATCACCGGCGGGGACGCCGGTGTCACTGGAATCCTCTTCCTTTTGTTCCTGGGTCCCCGCGGTTTCTGGCGAGGAACTGACCTCTGATGTCTGATCTCTGACCTCTTCTGGCTCGCGGGCAGGGATGCCCGCGCTCCCCTCGGCGACCACCTGCCGAGACGTCGGCTCGCCCAGGGCGCCGATCAGCCAGTTCTCGGTGGTCACGCCCAGCTCGATCTTGGCCAGCGTGGATGAGGTCACCTGACGGCCGGTCTCGTAGGAGGAGCTCGAGCTGGCGACGAGGCAGCCCCCCAGCGTCAGCGCGAGGAGAGCCAATGCAACCACAGAGGCGCAGAGGCACAGAGACAGAAAAGGGCGAAGGAGCAGGGGATCCATCCGCATCATGGCATCCATTCCTCCGGTAAGGGGGTCAGCTTCGCCAGAGTATGCCAGAAGGAGCGTGTCGAGTCCAGAACTTCTATCTCTCCGCAGGCGACTCTGCGACCTGCAACCCCCCACCCGTCCACCCGTCTACCTGTTACCTGTCTACCACTCCATCCCATCTGTGTCCATCTGTGTTCATCTGTGGTTTCAATTAGACTGCGTCAGTGCCCAAGCTCTACACCCGCACCGGCGATGATGGCACCACCGGCCTCTTCGGCGGCGGGCGCGTTGGTAAAGACCACCCGCGCATGGAGGCGATCGGGACGGTCGATGAGCTCAACGCCGCGATCGGGTGGGTGAGGAATGCAACCACTGAGGCACAGAGGCACGGAGAAGAAAAGGGTCAGGGTTCGGACCAAGCGCATCAGCGGGGTGCCATGGGCAAATCCGATTTGCCCGTGGTTGAGCGCGAGGTGGAGGATCCGCCACGGGCAAGCGAAGCGCTTGCCCATGGCACCCGACATTCGCCCGGGACAGGCGAAGGTCGCTGCGGCGACCCCATTGGCACCCTACAACGATCAACGAACAACGAACTACGAACTGATTTCGATTCGATTCTCGCCACGTTGCAATCGCGCCTGTTCGACATCGGCGCTGACCTCGCGACGCCGATCGGATCGAAGCACGAAGACAAAGTGGCCCGGATCAGTGGCGGGGATGTGAGCGAGGCGGAGAAGTGGATCGATGAGGTGGATGGGGGGAACACGCCCATGACTGCGTTCGTGCTGCCGGGCGGGACGGAATTGTCTGCGCGCTTGCACCTGGCGCGGACCATCTGCCGGCGGGCGGAGCGAAGGATGATCGCGCTGGCGCGGGCGGAAGAGGGGAGTGCGGGCGTCCCGCCCGCAGCGGACACGAAGGGGGTCACTCCCGAGGCGATCATCTACATCAACCGCATCAGCGACCTCCTCTTCGCGATGGCGCGACGGGCGAACAGGGAGGCGGGCATTGCGGATGTGGCGTGGGAGAAGAAAACGCCGAAACTTTGAAACGCCAAAACGCCGAAATGAGGAACGCCGAAACACCGAAATCAGAAACACCGCTTACCGAAGGTCTCCGCGCACACAGGGTGCAGAACCTGCCTCATTTCGGCGTTTCGACTTTTTCGGCGTTTCGATATTTCCGTTCGTTCCAGCGCCCAAGCGTTCACCTCGAGTTCATCCGCGTGCCATGCGATGGGCGGATTGCGCGCGAGGTTGGTGTCGAGGTCGATGCCCGCAGCCCGCACAAGCGATTCCTCGAGCTGGAGCACGGTGGCTTCGCGCAGCGGCCAGGGGTGGTGGTGGATCGCGCTGCGATGGATGCGGCCGCGGCGATCGACCGAGAAGAGCGAGTAGCGCTCGGTGAGAAAGTGGGCCAGTTCGCCCTCGCGCGAGGGTTCCCCCGCCCCCGGAATGGGCGGGCCGATGCGCCAGCGCGTGCGCAGGTGTGCGGGCCGGCGCGGGTGTTTGCGCTCGACGGTGTAGGCGATTTCGCAGCGTGATTCATCGTGCGCGAGCGACATGGCCGCGTGGTAATAAGGCAGGTTCCAGAGGGTTCGTGCGCCCCAGACGGCGAGGCGGCTGGCGGCATCCAGCGAAAAGAACCACACCCCCGCCCCCGGACTTCCCGGCTCAGACTGTGCATGTTCCGGAGCGCGCAGGGTCACATAGGTCCGCACGTTGCACTCGTGGAAGTGCGTGGCGGTGGGCAGGCAGAGTCGCCGCGCGCGGCTGGTGGATTTCCGCAGGCACGGCAGGTAGCGGCTGACATCGCGCATGGTGAAGGGGACGAGGCCGACCCACGCGCGGCCTTCGAAGGTGTCGATCTCGAGCTGGGGCGGGATGAGGTGGCGGAGTTTCGCGGGGTCGATGGGCCAGTGCATGAAGCAGAGGGAAAGCCAGCGCATGAACATGCGTGGAGGGGGTGTTGACTCGCGTGATGAACGTGATTCGTTTGACACCGGCCCACGATGCTATCGCGCTGCGCAAAGGCGGGGTCTGCGACCCCTCCTCTGCACCTCCACGCCGTTGTGCCCGGCGCCGCGTGGGCGCGGCGGCTAAACGATCGATTTGATCATCACGAGACACGGATTGCGTTCGCCCCAAAGAGTGGAGAATTCTTCCAGTGCGCGGAACCCCATCGCCTCGTAGAACTTTCGCGTGCGGGCATAGTGCTCGCACTCGCGCGAGGGGCTGAGCGTTTTGACCTGGAGGAACTCGACGCTACGAGCGCGAAGCCAGTCTTCCACGGCGAGGAGCAGCGCGCGGCCGAGACCTGCGCGGTGATGTTCCGCGCGCACTGCAATGAGATGAATCTCCGCGGCGTGGTCGAAGTGCTGTTTGATGGAAAGGAAGCCGAGAACTCCTGCGCCGGCCGCCCGCCCGGTCTCCCCCGTTCCATCGGTTCCTCGGGTTCCACCGGTTCCGGGGTTCACATCGAGCGCGAGGAAGACCGGAAGGTCATCCATTTCCTTCACGTAGTTGACGATCGATTCTTCGATGCCGAACCAGTCGGGCAGGGCGCGGAGGATGTCATTGACCACCGCGGACTGGCGCAGGTGCGGGCCGGTGATGCGGAAGGATGCCGGAGGAGTCGTCGGATTCACGGCGAATTGCACGTATCTGGAAGTCGAGGATGCAACTCCATACCCTACCGCTCAACTCGGGTTCAAGAGAGGAGCAGGGCGCAGATGGCGATGAAGAAGGCGATTCGGGTGGGGATCAACGGGTTCGGGCGCATCGGGCGGCTGGTGTATCGCGCGGGGGTGGAGCAGGGCGGGTTTGAATTCATCGCGGTGAACGACCTGGTCGAGGCGGATGGGCTGGCCTACCTGCTGAAGTATGACACCGCGCACCGCCGGTTCGAGCGCGAGGTGCGCGTGACCGATGGCGGGTTCGAGGTGGATGGAAAGACTACCAAGTGCCTCAGCGAGAAGGACCCCGCGAAGCTGGGATGGGGCGGGCTGGACGTGGACATCGTGCTCGAATCGACGGGTTTGTTCACCGATTACGACGGCGCGAAGAAGCACCTCGATGCGGGCGCGAAGCGCGTGATCATCTCAGCACCGACGAAATCGACCGACAAGGTGCGCACGTTTGCCTACAAGGTGAATCACGAGCAGTACGACCCCCGGAATGATCGCATCATTTCGAATGCATCGTGCACGACGAATTGTCTGGCGCCGGTGGCGAAGGTGATCAACGACACCTTCGGCCTCGAAGAGGGGTTGATGACGACGGTGCACGCGGTGACGGCATCGCAGCCGACGCAGGATGGGCCCTCAAAAAAGGATTGGCGGGGCGGGCGCAATGCCTACATGAACATCATTCCTTCTTCAACCGGCGCGGCGAAGGCGGTGGCCCTGTGCATACCGGAACTGAAGGGGAAGCTGACGGGCATGTCGTTCCGCGTGCCGGTGGTGGATGTGTCGGCGGTGGATCTCACCTTCCGCACGAAGAAGGCGACGACGATGGATGCGATCAATGGAGCGATGAAGCAGGCGGCGGAGGGCTCGATGAAGGACGTGCTGGCCTACACCGATGAGGAAGTGGTGAGCAGCGACTTCATCGGCGATCCGCACAGCGCAATCTACGATTCGAAGGCGTGCATCGAGCTGAACGATCGCTTCTTCAAGGTGATCGCGTGGTACGACAACGAGTGGGGGTATGCGTGCCGGTGCCTGGACATGATCCGCGTGATGGCGGAGTAGGAAAACGCAAAAACGCACAAACGCAAAAACGCACAAACGGGAAAAGGGGACGCCCGGCTTCCAGCCGGGCAGTCGGTACCTGCCCGTAGAATGATGGCGTGAGCGATTCAGCCGAAGACTCCATGCGCTGTCCATTGTGCGGGTACGACCTGCGGGGAACGATCGCGCAGGGCGGCAAGAGATGTCCGCGCTGCGATCGACGGTTTCGTCTGACTGAACTCGGCCGCCCGATCGAGGAGCTGCGACTTCGGGAGGAGAACCTGCGATGTCCCGGCTGCGCGTATGACCTGCGCGGGACCATCGCGCACGGGCTGAAGCGCTGCCCCGAGTGCGGGCGGCGCTTCCGGTTGAGCGAGTTTGAGTCTAGGCAGGACCATGATCTGCGAATCACTGGCCGCTACCTCGTGATCCTCATCCTTGTCTGGTTTGTGGCAGTGGTCGCCATTCTGTGGTGGATGCTGGTGCGGCCAATGCTCGCGATGTAAAGGGTCTTGCTGCGTCGCCGCTGGACCATTCGGCCGATGTCGGTATCCTGTCGCATCCGCGGCGGGGCAATTGGAGCTTGTGCACCATGTCGAGGACTGATCTTTCGCTTCCGCAGGCGCGGGGGCTGGGCGAGACGACGCGGCGGGACAACTGGTGGGCCCAGCCGCTGGTGGTGTTCCTGGGCTTCGCGGCGTTCATCGTCTATTCGACGTGGGCAGCGTTCCAGGGGAACCACTACTGGTTTCGCGGGTCGGCAAGCCAGATCGCCGAGAGCGGCGGATTCGAATCGCAGTATCTCTCGCCGATGTACTCGCCGATCCTGTTTGTGCGGCCGGAGGTTGCGGGGGCAGCGCCGATGGAGCACGCGTGGATTGGTGAATTCCCTGATTGGTGGCCGCTGTTGATCGCGAGCCCGGCGCTCTTGATCCTCGCCATTCCGGCGCTGTTCCGCTTCACGTGCTACTACTATCGCGGCGCGTACTACAAGGCCTTCTGGGCGGATCCGCTCAACTGCGGCGTGGGCGAGCCGGGGTTCCGCGGGGAGAGCTATCGCGGCGAGCGGTGGTTTCCACTGGTGCTCCAGAATGTGCACCGCTACTTCCTTTACCTCGTGCTCATCTTCATTGTGATTCTCAGTTACGACGCGGTGATCAGTTACATCTTCGTGCAGCGCGATGCAGCGGGGGAAGTGGTCGATCGAACCTTTGGCATCGGGCTGGGCTCACTGGTGCTGACGCTCAACGTGATCCTGCTGGGTGGATACACCTTCGGGTGCCACTCGCTGCGGCACCTGGTGGGCGGGAAGAACGATTGCGTGTCGGCGAATCCCGCGCGGTATCAGGCGTGGCGATGCGTGTCGTGCTTCACCCGGCGGCACATGATATGGGCGTGGTTCTCGCTGGTGTGGGTGGGGTTCACGGATGCGTATGTGCGGCTCTGCTCGAACGGCACGTGGACGGATGTGTGGTGGGTGTTCTAGATGCAACCACAGAGGCACAGAGGCACAGAGACAATGAAGGCGTAGTTTTGTGGAACGGGAAAGATTTGCTTGCTTGAACTCGGGAGAACTGTTGACGCAATCATGTGACATCGGAGGCATTCCTTCTTCTCAGTGTCTCTGTGCCTCTGTGGTTGCATCTTCAGGCAGGAATGAAGGGTGATGGATCAGTATCTGACGTTTGAGCATGATGTTCTTGTCATCGGCGCCGGTGGGGCGGGGTTGCGCGCCGCCATCGAGGCGTCGGCGGCGGGCGTGAACGTGGGCGTGGTGTGCAAGTCGCTGCTGGGCAAAGCCCACACGGTGATGGCGGAAGGCGGCGTGGCGGCGGCCATGGGCAACGTCGATGACCGCGACAACTGGAAAGTGCACTTCACCGACACGATGCGGGGCGGACAATATCTCAACAACTGGCGCATGGCTGAGATTCACGCCAAGGAAGCACCCGCGCGCGTGAACGAACTGGAGGCATGGGGTGCGCTCTTCGATCGCACCGATGATGGCCGGATTCTTCAGAGGAACTTTGGGGGGCACAAGTACCCGCGGCTGGCGCACGTGGGGGACCGCACCGGGCTCGAAATGATCCGCACGCTGCAGGATCATGGTGTTCACCAGGGCATGCACGTCCACATGGAGTGCACGGTGATCGCGCTCCTGCGCGACGGTGGCGCGGCCGTCCCGGCCGCGGGCGGGACGCCCGCTCCACCGAGAATTGCCGGTGCACTGGGATACGACCGCGAGCGCGGGCGGTTCATGTTGTGGAAGTGCAAGGCCATTGTGATGGCGACCGGTGGCATCGGCCGGGCTTATAAGATCACATCCAACTCGTGGGAGTACACGGGCGACGGGCATGCGCTGGCATATGAGGCCGGGGCAGATCTGATGGACATGGAGTTCCTCCAGTTCCACCCCACCGGGATGGTCTGGCCGCCGAGCGTGCGGGGGATTCTGGTCACGGAGGGAGTTCGCGGCGAGGGAGGAGTTCTCAAAAATCGTGATGGCAAGCGGTTCATGTTCGAAGATATTCCTGAGCTCTATAAGAATCAGGTTGCGGCGGATACGGAGGAGGGATGGCGATATGTGACGGGGGACAAGAATGCGCGCCGGCCGCCGGAACTGCTGACGCGCGATCACGTGGCCCGCAAGATCGTGAAGGAAGTGAAGGCGGGGCGCGGCTCGCCGCACGGGGGCGTGTTCCTCGATATCGCGTGGATCAGGGAGAGGATGCCCAAGGCCGAGGAGCACATCCAGAAGAAACTGCCATCGATGTATCACCAGTTCATGCAACTGGCCGGTGTGGATATCACGAAGGAACCGATGGAAGTGGGGCCGACGACGCACTACGTGATGGGCGGCATTCGCGTGAACGGCGACACGCAGATGTCCACCGTGCCGGGGTTGTTCGCGGCGGGGGAATGCGCGGCGGGGCTGCACGGCGCGAACCGGCTGGGCGGCAATTCGCTGAGCGACCTGATCGTTTTCGGCCAGCGGGCCGGGAAGTATGCGGCCGAGTGGGCGAAGGAACATCCGGTTGGATCGATCGATGCCGGCGAAGTGGATCGGATCATGCGCCAGGCGCTGGCGCCCTTCGAGCGAGGATCGGCCGGAGAGAATCCGTACAGCGTGCAACACGACTTGCAGGACATGATGCAGGAGAACTGCGGCATCGTGCGCGATGAGGAGGGGATGAGCCGCGCACTTCAGGAGATCGAGGGACTCAAGAAGCGGGCCGCGAATGTGGGTGTGTCGGGACATCGCGAATACAACCCCGGCTGGCACACGGCGCTTGATCTCAAAAACCTGCTGACGGTCTCCGAGGCGCTGGCGCGCTCGGGCCTCGATCGCAAGGAATCGCGCGGCGCGCACACGCGGCTGGATTACCCGGACAAGGATGATGGCCACTCGCACCACAACACGGCGCTGCGCAAGGGGCCGGATGGCTCGATGCAGGTGATCCGAGAACTGCTGCCGCCCATTCGAGACGACCTTCAGCAGATCATCAAGGAGATGGGGTGAGCGGAATCACCACTGAGGCACAGAGCAGTCACAGAGAAGTCACAGAGTCGATGAATTGTTTGAGCTCTCAATCGGTCAGGAAATTGAAATCATGACCATCGATCCTCTCTGTGAATCCTCTGTGCCTTCTCAGTGACTCAGTGGTGAATCCGGCTGAATAGAATCGAGCGAGCATGGCTTCCGAAGCGAGATCAAAGGAGTACACCGTGCCCGATGCCACCGAGGGCGTTCCCACGCAGCCGCTGCACCCGGGCAAGCCGGATGAGGGACATCGCCGGCGCGTGACGTTTCGCATCTGGCGCGGCGACAACCAGTCGGGGAAGTTCGTCGATTATCCGACGGTGGTCTCGGAAGGCATGGTGGTGCTGGATGCGGTGCACCAGATTCAGGCGGAGACCGCGCCCGACCTCGCCTGCCGCTGGAACTGCAAGGCGGGCAAGTGCGGCAGTTGCTCCGCGGAAGTGAACGGCGAGCCGCGCCTCATGTGCATGACGCGCATGGACATGATCGACACGAGCAATCCGGTCACCATCGAGCCGATGAAGGCGTTTCCGCTGATCAAGGACCTCGTCAGCGATGTGTCGTGGAACTTCGAGGTGAAGAAGCAGATCGCGCCCTTCAAGCCGCGCACGCCCGATGCCCCGGATGGCACGTGGCGGATGGATCAGCGCGACGTGGATCGGGTGCAGGAGTTCCGCAAGTGCATCGAGTGCTTCCTGTGCCAGGATGTCTGCCACGTGCTGCGCGATCATCACAAGCACGAAGAGTTCATCGGGCCGCGCTACCTGGTACACGTGGCGGCCCTGGAGATGCACCCGCTGGACACTGAGGACCGAATCGCGGACCTCAGGAACCGCGATGGCATCGGCTACTGCAACATCACCAAGTGCTGCACCAAGGTGTGTCCCGAGCACATCACGATCACCGACAACGCCATCATCCCCCTCAAGGAGCGGGTGGTGGACGAGTTCTACGACCCGGTGAGGCGGCTTTTCCGCATCTTCCGGCCGGGGAACAGGAACAAACAGGGCCGGTGAGCGTTCCTAGGAGGAGGGCGCCGCTGGTCGGCGAGTTCCGATCGTGCGCTCACGGGAAGCTCAGGACAGATTTCCATAGTAGGAGTTGAACATGACGCGTCGGGGCGAATCGTCGGCCCAAGTGGATCGTTCATTCCACCGCTGCGGTGCGCAGGCCGTGCTGGCGGCGGCCTTGGCGGCGGCGGGCGGATTGGCGGCCATGTCCGCCGGGACCGGGCCGGCTGTGAAGGAAGTCGACATTCGGCGCTTCAACTTCGTGTTCACGGCTGTGAGCGCGATTCCCGCGGATGCGGAAGTGCTGCGGCTGTGGGTGCCGCTGCCGCAGAGCGACGATGGCCAGGAGATCACCAACCTGCGGCTGGAGACGACGCCGCCTCTGCCGCACCGATTCGCCCAGGAGAACGAGTTCGGCAACACGATCGCCTTCATCGAGTCGGATGCCGGCGCGGGAGCGGACCTTCCGGACCAGATCGAGGTGCGACTTTCGTTCGATGTCGAGCGCAGGGAAATCTCGGAGAATCGCGAGGCGCCGGTGAGCGATGCGGATGCCGATCGATTGCTCGAGGGCGATCGTCTTGCGCCCATCACCAATGAAGTCCGCCGGCGCACTGAGGAGGCGATCGCGGGCAAGGAGACGGTGACGGAGCAGGCCCGCGCGATTTACGATCGCGTGCTGGCGGACATGCAATACGACAAGAGCGGCCAGGGCTGGGGCCAAGGCGACATTCAGCACGCCTGCGATGTGGGCAAGGGCAACTGCTCCGATTTCCACGCGCTCTTTATCACGATGGCGCGGGCGGCGGGCATTCCCGCTTATTTCGAGATCGGCTACCCGCTGCCGCTGGACAAGGCCGAGGGCGAGATCGGCGGCTACCACTGCTGGGGCTGGTTCCAGGATGAAGCGGGCGTGTGGCGGCCGGTGGATGCATCCGAGGCGGACAAGGATCCGTCGAAGACGGATTATTACTTCGGGACCTTGTGCTGCAATCGCGTGGCGCTGACGAAGGGGCGCGACCTGGTGATCGATCCCGCGCCCGCGAGCGCGGGAGACTCCATCAACTTCCTGGTGTATCCCATCATCGAGATCGACGGCAAGGCCGCGCCGGCGAAGAGTGTGACGCGGAGGATCACGTTCAGGGATCTCGATGAGGATGAATAGGGCGGCGCTGATCTGTCAAGCTTGGTCCTGTTCATCGGCCCGAGGAAGCACGATCGGAACCTGAAACCGAACTCTGCTAAAGTATGAGTCTTGCGATCGGCTGTCCCTCGCGCCTTTCACCCCAATCCCTGCGACGGCGAGATTGACACCGCCTCCTGCGTTCGACGACGATGCTGTCATGAGCGCAACATCGAAATCGACGAAGTGAACAAGGTTCCGGTCTAGCGTTGCAAAGTACTTGCCCTTTGGTGCATCGTCAGCGCTGTACATGAGCTTCGGATTGATCCGATCGGATTCAAAAGGGTGCTTCCCGTCAATTCGTGTTTCTTGCTGAGCTCGTTTCACGCCCCGATGATCTGGGTGAGACAAGTAGTGACGAAATCCTCGAGATTCATGGTGTCGCTCATGCCTGGTTATGCTACCAGAGAGCGTCATTGAGAAAATCTGAGGAACTCAGCCCGGCCGGACATCGGGCGTCCCCTTTGGTTCGCGCACGGGCCTGGAGACCCGTGCCACCCGTCAGTCACATGCCCACGCCGAGCCGTGGGCATGCCACCCATTCATTGGTCCCGCTTCTTCCATGCTTCGAGCAACTGCTGCTCCTGGCCGTTGGTGAGGAGGTCGTTGAGCGCGGTCTTGAGGCGCTCCGAGGGGTCATCCGATTCCAGCCACGCGAGGGTGTCGCGCGCGGTGGTGCTCACGGGCGTGCTGGTGTAGCCGGCCACCTTCGCCTTCGCGTTGCTCACGGTGGCGAGGCCGCTCGTGGGCGGGACCCAGGGGATGAAGCCGAACGTCGCCTGCTGCGCTTCGAGGAAGTCGGTGGGAATCCAGATGCGCTGGAGGGGAGCGCGGCTCGGAGAGCCGCTTCCACCATCACGGCTCTGGAGAGCCGTGCCACCTATTCCCTCCTCGATGCCATCCACCATCTGCTCGATGGTCAGCATCTCCGCGGGGCCGACGAGGTTGAAGGTGCCCATCGTTCTGTTTTCGATGGCGTTGATGATGAACGCGGCGAGATCGCGGGCATCAATCAACTGCACCGAATCGGCTTGATTTCCCGGGCACACGCGCTCGCCGCCCGCCTTGATGCGGCTGACCCACAGGTTGAAGCGCGGCGGGAAGGGATCGCGCGGGCCGACGATGAAGCCGGGACGCACATTCGTTGCGTTGCCCTGCATCGCTTCGGTTGCGGCCTGCTCGCACAGCGCCTTGAGCGGGCCATAGTTCTCGAACTGCTCGCCCATCTCCTCAACGGTGGGGTCGGCCATGACACCCACCGCGTCATCTTCGGTGATGTTCTGCTTCTCCTGATCCGCGTAGACCGAAACGGAGGAGACGAAGACATATTGGCCGGCGTTGCGCGCGAGGAGATTGGCGGAGGCGCCGACGATGCGCGGCACATAGCCGGAGGTATCCACCACGGCATCCCACGAGCGGCCGCTGTGCACCTCGGCCTCGATCGCCTTGAGTCCCTCGCCGACCTTGGGATCGCGATCGCCGTACAGCTTCTCCTGGTCGGGGAAGAGCTCGGTATTGGTTTTGCCGCGATTGAAGAGGGTGACGTCGTGGCCGCGGGTGAGGGCGCGCTCGACGATGTGCGGGCCGATGAATCCGGTCCCGCCGAGGACGAGGATGGAGAGTTGTTTGCCGGAAGCGGAGGTGGATTGATCCTGCGTTCGCGTTCGCGCCAGTGCGGGCAGGCCGAGCGCGGCCAAGGCGGTGGAAGCGGCGGTGGCCTTGAGGAACATCCGGCGGTCGAGGTGTGATGATGAATAATGCTCGCGGAGCATGGATGTTGCCTCCTGTTCGGCTTGAGTGTACCGCGCGCAAACTCTGCGGTTTCAGTACGCGCTGTTCGAAAGGCCTGTTGAGTCTGTACAATGTGGTCATGCGGCTCGGCGGTTTCATTCTCACAACGGCAACTATTGGCGTCACATCCTGTGGCGGGCAGGAGAGTGCGACGCAAGTTCCTGCGCGAGATTACGTTGCAGAGTACAACGCGCTGATGGAATCGGCCCAGCCGCCGGGGGAGAATGCGTGGCCGGTGCTCTTGAGCGCAAGTCAACGGATCAAGGCCATCGAGGATGAAGTAAAGGCGGCAAGCGGACTTGAAGACGCGCAGGTCAATCTGACGTGGTTCACCATGCGGCCCGATACGCCCGCGGAATTCGATGATGCGGGTCGGGGTCGCGAGGTCGTCGAACGGTCGATGCAGGAAGGATTGTTCGAGGAGTTGCACAAGGCCTCCGAAGCAACACGCCTGCTTTCACCTCTTGATCTGCCGGACGGATTGCTCAGATCGCACAAGTGGGATTTCGCCTCAGTTCGTCATGCACTGCTGGCGCTCCTCTCTGCATCGTATCTCTCGTTTGAAGCCGATGACTCCGATCGCGCCGTGGGCTACCTTTGCGCAGGCCTGCGTCTGACTTCCATGATCTCCGGCCAGGGCGTCTGGATTGACCGGCTTCTTGCCAACTCGGTCCGCGTGTACTTCCTCGAGGAAGTACGGCTCGCCCTGATCGAGCGATCACTCTCGGTGGAGCAAATGAGGCGCCTCCTCGATTGCCTCGAGCGCGCGCCTGCAGCGCCACTGGCTCGCACGTTCAAGGCCGAACATCTCGCTCTGCGGCAAGGGCTCGAGGTTGCGTACGCGGATGATTCTCGCTTCACCAAGGAGCAGTTGATCGACGAGACCCGCCTTGTGAACCCGGGAGCAGGGATCGCGCCCGATGAACTGGCGCCGCTCGACGCCGTGCTCGCAGTACTCGACGAGTCTTTCGAGCAATGGGTGAGAGACAGTGATCGAATCGCTGTCGAACGAGAGTCAACGGACGAAGTCAATCGCGCCCGGGCCGAGCAACTGGGCCCTGCCTATACGCACGCATCTTCCACACTGGCTGTGGCATCGATGTTCTTCCGCGATTCTGATGTCGAGCGTGCGCATGATGCTGGGACGCGGGTCATGCTCGCCATCGAACTCTTTGTTGCGGAGAACGACCAACTTCCGGAATTGCTGGACGATCTCATCCCCCAGTGTTTATCCGCTCTGCCACGCGATCCCATCACAGGCGGCTCGCTCATCTATCGCCCAAATGACGGCCGCATGTGGAGGCAGGATTACCTGCTGTACGTTGTCGGGCTCGATGGCGAGGATAATGGCGGCAATGTCGAGCGCTGGATGCAGGATGTGCCGCTGACCAACGCCAAGCACGGCGCGGGCTATGACTATGTCTTCAATTTGCCGCGCTTCATCCAGCCCCGGAAGGGGTCGCGTTGAGTGGACGAATCACGGGCAAGCGAAGCGCTTGCCCATGGCACCCACGCATTGCACGGACTGAAGTCCGTGCCACCGGACTTCATTCCTGTCCCGTCAACTGGATCTGCAGCGTCACCGTCGTGTTGGTTTCCGGGAAGCGGTCGGTCTTCACCGCCGCGATCATCATGCCGGTCTGGCCGTCGTAGAGATACGCGATCTCATCGCGCACGCCGGATTCGGTGATGGCGACGACGCGGCGGCCCTGCTGATCGGGTCCGGCGTAACTCACAACCGCGCGCGTGTTGAGGAAAGGATCCTCATCGAGCACCTGTCCCTGCTGAAGTCCGGCGAGCGATTCGGGCGACATCCATTGGCCGCCGATCATCGCAGGCGCGCTGATGCGCAGCGAGGTGCTGGGCATCTGCTGGGGCATCATGGGATCGATCGACTGCACCTGCGCTGTGACTTCGGTTTCGATCCAGTTAACGCCGCGGCGGAGGACCTTCGAATCCATGGTCAGCCCGAGCGACATGGGCGGCATGCCCGGCATCGACGTGGTGTAGGCGCCGTCGTAGTGGAACGACTTCGCTTCGTTCGCCCACGCGGGCATGGTTTGATTCGTCCACGGAAGGTCGAGCTGGCGCGTGCCGATAAACCGGCCGAGCGTCATCGAGCCGCTGCTGGTGGGTCGGGTCTTGTATTCTCCAGTCAGGGGATCGAAGAATCGCTCATTGCCACCCGCGCTTTCGGTCTTCATCGTGAAGGAGAGGAGGATGCCGCTGGCGAGGTCGTAGGTGTATGACGAGCTGCTCGCCATGTTGCCGGAGACGATGCGCACGGCGTCGTAGGTCTGGCCGCCCAAGTTGTAAGGCCCGCGCAGCACGCGCACGCCCTGCTGCTGGGTTTCGACGAGCGAGCGGAGCAGCAGCGGGTTCACCCACCAGTCACAACTCGAGGGATGAGTCACGAGGGATGTGAAGGAGGTAAGTTGGGTGGTGTTCTGCAGCGGGTCGATCAGGTACATGCGGATGTCGGCGACGATGGCCTGGGGCGTGACGGCGGCGATATCCACAACGCTGTACCCGGCGCCGGCGGTTCCGGCGTGGACTTCGGATTCGCGGAAGTGCTCGCCCGTGACTTCGTCGATCCATTCGCCGTTGGGATCGGGGATGAGGGTGGTCTGGCCGGCCTCGTTGACGATGGTGCCGGCCGCGCCCCAGAAGATGAGTCGGGTGCCGGGCTGAATCCATTCGGGCGCGGTGATGTTCTCGATGCCGGGGACGCCGGCAAAGAGGGGATGAGCGGGGATGGCGTTGAAGCCGGGTCCTGCGGGGTTCACCGGCTGGGCCGGCGGCGGCGCGGCGGGATTGTTCGGCGCTCCACCGGGGTTGCGCGGCGGCTGGGCCGGCGCCGGCTGGGCGCCGGCAGCGACCGCCATGGCAGACAATGAGAGGGAAAGCAGGGCAACGGCAGGCCGCTGGCGAAGTGTCATGGTCGCCTCCTTCAGGTCCATTATCTATCGTCGAAATCGAAGCAGGGGGTCAGTGGAACCGGGCCTTACCGGACTGGCGCGGCCGCGTAATCCGCGAAGTCGAAACGATTCCCTTCATCCGCCGGTAGGACCTGTGCTACCTTCTGCAGAGGGTTTCTGCTTCAAGGGAGAAGGATCGATGTCCATTCGACTGATCGTTTCGGTGTTGCTCAGCATTGTCATCGCATGGAATCTGGCGGGATTCCGGCCGGCCGCACCGGTCTTTGTGCCGGAACAGGACCAAGACGAGAAGCAGGATGAGGCCGAGTCCGAGGAGAAGGAGGAAGAGAAGGGAAAGGAACTGACGCTGGAGCGGCTCTTTCCCGAGAAGAGCTTCTTCGGGCCGAGCGCTTCGGACATGGCGTTCTCGCACGATGGGCGGTATGGCGCGTGGCTCTATCGGCCCTACATCGAACGCCGACATGGCAGCGACCTGTGGATCATCGATACGCAGTCGAGCGAGGTGAAGCGCATCACCAACGTGGTAGTCATGTCGGAGTTTCAGGAGGATGCGCGCACGGTGAAGAAGGACCGCGAGGAGAAGGCGAAGAAGGAAGGAATCGGCCAGACGCAGAAGGATGGCGAAGACGGTGAAGGCGAAGGCGAGGAAGTCGAGGAAGGAGAGCAGGAGGAAGAGGATGAAGGCGAGGCGGAGCAGATGCCTCCCGCGGCGGACATTGTCAGCGGCGAATGGTCGGGCAAGTTGACGGGCGGGCAGGATCTGGGCCTGCCGCCGGATGGGCTGCCGTTCACGCTGACGTTACAGCTTCATACAGACAACAGCGTGTCGGGCACGCTGAGCACCGCGATGACGACGGTGCAATCGACCGAAGGCCGGTTCGATCCGGAGAAGAAAGAGATCACGTGCACCTTCGTCGATGCGGAATCGGGAACAGCGGCGTCGATGACGGCGGCGATCACGGATGAAGCAATGACGGGGTCGATCGAGATTCAGTCGATGGGGGTGACGCTGCAATTGACTGCCACGCGCACCAAGGCAGGCGCGGGCGATGGAGAACCGCGGCAGGAGCAGGATGGAGAGAAGGAGCAGGATGATGATGAAGAGCAGGATGAAGAGCAGGATGAGGAGAACGAGCAGGAGGACGGCGAGAAGGAAGAGATCATTCTTGGCAACTGGGTGAGCGAGAAGGATGCGGACGATGAGCGGGCCCCGCGCTATAGCGGCATTCAATCGTTCGAGTGGTCGCCCGTCGCCAAAGAGATGATCTTCATCTCGCAGGGGGACCTCTACCGGCTGAACATGGAGGATGGCTCGATCGTGCGGCTGACGAAGACGCGCGTTTACGAGCGCGGCGTGCAATACCTGCCCGACGGGTCGGGCTACACGTACATGAATGACGGCCGCGGCGTGATCAAGGTGTGCTTCGGCAGCCACCTGATCGAACAGCTCGATCCGGCGCTGCCCGCGGGTGAAGAGATGCGCGGATATGAGCTGAGCCCGGATGGCACCCGCATGGTCTTCCTGACGGGCAAATCGCTGGGCGAGGCGCCGAGCCGCACCGTCAACATCATGACCTTCCGCAACCGCTTCGCGGAAGTGCGCGAAGTGCCGCGACATGTGTCTGACGATCCCCTCGCGAAGGAGGAGACCTCGATCTATCTCTACGACATGCGCAATCCTCTGACGGAGGATGTGATGCTTGGCAAGGTGTACACGCACACGAGCACCGGGCCGCGCGACATTCTGCAGGTGCCGGAGTGGTCGCCGGATTCGGAGCGGATCGCGTTCGCGGTCTATTCGCAGGCGACGGGGCTGGTGGACATTTACGAAGCCACGTTCCCGAAACGGGAGGAAGCGAAGGATGAAGAGGTCGCGGAACCGCAAGCGGAGGTGGAGACGGGTGAGGGCGGCGATGACGATGGGATTCCGCCGCAGGAGCGGCGCGGCCGGCGCGGAGGAGATGGTGAGCAGGAAGGAGGGTCGGCGGAGGAGGAAGAGAACGAGTTCGCGCCCGCAGCGCTGGTTTATCGATTCTTTCATCACGGCGGGCCCAACACGCCCGTCATGATTCATCCATATTACCTGCCGGACAGCCGGCGCATGGTGTTCCTCACCGAGCAGTCGGGTTTTCGACAGCTTCACATTCTCGATCCGATCTACGAATCGCTCACACAGATCACGCACGGCCAGTTCGAAGTCTATCCCTTCGATATTTCAAAGGATCATCGCTTCATGTTCGCGACGGCCACGAAGGAACATCCCACGCGCGAGGATGTCTATCGCATCGATCTGGAATCGGGCGAGATGGTGCGCTTGTCGCGCGAGGATGGCGTGTATGGAACCGTGGCGGTGTGCAATGACGGCAGCAAGGCGCTGGCGAACCACGCAACCTACGGGCAGTTGCGGGAACTTCAGTACATCGATGCGACGAAAGGCGAGCAGCGCGAGTTGACTGAGTCTCATCCCGATGAGGCACGCGAGTTGACGGAACCCAGGCCCGAGTTCTTCACGTACAAGAATCGGCTCGGACAGGAGATCCACGGCACGTTGTTCAGGCCGGACGGATGGACCGCGGAGGACAAGCGCCCACTGCTGATTTACGTGTACGGCGGGCCATTAGGCACCAGCAAGCAGGTGGTGGACGGCTCGTACGGCGCGCCCAATTACTTCTTCGCGTATTACATGGCGAAAAAGCACGGGTATGTGACGTGCACGATCGACCCGCGCGGCGTGTCGGGATATGGCGGGCTGTTTGAGAAATCCAACTTCGAGCGCGTCGGCAAACCGCAGACGGAAGACCTTGTGGACGGCGTGAAGTGGTTCGTGGAGAATCAGGGCGTCGATCCCAAGCGCGTCGGGATTCACGGCTGGTCGTTCGGCGGATTCCAGACGCAGATGTGCATGTACACCGAGCCGGATGTGTTCCAAGTGGGGATTGCCGGCGCAGGGCCCACGGAATGGGAGAACTACAACTCGTGGTACTCGCAGGGCACGATCGGAAAGACGGGTGAGGGCACGGCCGACCTCAAGAAGTATTCGCTGCTGCCGCTCGCAAAGAACCTGAAGGGCAAGCTGCTGCTCATTCACGGCATGGAGGACAGCAACGTGCTGTATCAGGACACGGTGCGCGTCTATCGCGAGCTGCTGGCGGCGGGGAAGGAGACCAACGTCGAACTGTTTCTCGATCCCACGGGCGGGCACGGCCTGGGCGGGGACATCAAGACCATCAACCGATTTCGCAAGTACGAAGATTTCCTGCTCCAACATCTCGGACGAGGCGAGGTGCCTGAAGAAGATGCGACCGAAGTGGGTGAGGATTCCGAAGATGGCGCTCCTGCACAGATCGATGATAAAGGTGATGATGATCTGAGTAATTGACCTGCGCGCGATCAGCAAGCCCACGGATTCGGATCCGTGGGCTTTTGTTTTTTTTCGATACAATGAGCGCGTGAACCTCTCTGAACTCGAGCGAAGGGTGTGCGATCACATTGCAGCGCGCGCGGAAGAACTGTACAGCAATCTTGTGCGGGCAGTTGCGATTCCGACGGGTCGAGGTCATGCGCCTGGGCTCGAGAAGTATCGCGCAGCGCTGATCGAGCGGTTGCGGCGGTTGGATGCGGAAGTGGAAGCGCACGCAGGTTCCCCGCGGCCGGAGTGGTTGGGATTGCCGGGAGAGGCGAGTGAGGGATCGGACCGGGCACCGCAGCCGACGATCGTCGCGAAGCGGGCGGGATCGGGACAAGGGCCGCGCGTGCTGATCGTGTGCCACATCGACACGGTCCACGATCCGCACGGACCGTTTCAAACACTCACCAAATCAGAGGATGGCGCTCGCGCGGTGGGACCGGGGGCGGTGGACATGAAGGGGGGCATCGAGTGCGCCTTCGCGGCGATCGAGGCGCTGCGCGATGCGGGAGTGGAGCGGCAATGGACGTTTCTTCTCAACGCAGATGAGGAGACAGGATCGTTCGCGAGCGAAGCGGTGCTGCGCGAGGAGGCGACGAAGCACGATTTCGGCATCGTTCTGGAGCCGGCCCTGCCGGGCGGCGGGCTGGCGGTCGAGCGCATGGGCTCGGGCCAGTTCAAGATCGAAGTGTTCGGCCGGGCAGCGCACGTGGGGCGGGACTTCGCGCAGGGTGTGAGTGCGGTGAACGAACTGGCGCGGATCATCGTGAGACTTTCAGAGCTGTCTGATCCCGCGCGGGGGAGAATCGTGAACGTCGGGCCGCTGAAGGGGGGCGATGTCACCAACATCGTTCCGGAGTACGCGTCCTGCTGGGGCAACGTGCGGTTTCGGGATGAAGCAGCGGCGGAGGAACTCGCGTGCGCGATCGATGCGCTCGCGTCTGAACCCTCTCCCTCTGGGAGAGGGCAGGGTGAGGGGGATTTGCCCCGCATCATCATTCATCGCCACTGGAATCGTCCCGCGAAACCGAAGGCCGCGGAGGTCGAGCGCTTCGCGCACTTCGCGCGCTCAGTCGCTGAAGACCTCGGCCAGCAACTGCCGTTCGCTTCGACGGGCGGGGTGTGCGATGGCAACATTCTGCAAGCGATGGGCCTGCCCACGCTGGACACCTTCGGCATCCGCGGCGGGAATCTGCACCGCACGGATGAGTTCATCGAAATCCCGGCGCTGGTGGAGCGGGCGCAACTGCTGGCGGTGGTGATTTTGCGGATGGGATCACTTTGATTGTTGTTCCAGATTGCGAGTGGTGATACGTTGCCATTCTCGAGGAGACGAGATTCGTGGATTCGTTCCATTCTGAGCCTCGTGAGGATTTTGGCGGTGAGCGATCGAGTTCGCTTGTGTGGGGATATCCTCCTGAGGAAGGTGCTCTCCATCAGATGCGACCGAGTCTGGTTGATCGACTCAGGAGGTTCGCCTTTTCGCCGTACTCCGTTCGCTTCAAATGTAAGCGGTGTCGCTGGTTGCTCGAGTGCGCGTTCGGCGAGCGATTCGCGATACAAACTTGCCCCACGTGCGAACTCCCCCAATACATTCTTGCGCGAGAATTCGCTTGGAACTGCAGGTTCTTTGCTGAGCGCAACCGCATAGGAAAACTGAAGCGACAACGCGCGGAACTCGCAGCTGCCGAACGTCGAGAACATGCAGCACAGGAGGAGCGACGCCAGCGCGATCTCGTGAAGATTTGGCGCGAGGAACATGCACGACTAGCGCACGTGTGTGCATTAACACCGACGCTCGAAGCCGCTCTCGAACTAGATTTCGAAACCCTGGAGTATGTTGCAGAGATGCGACAAGTTGTGGACGAGTTTCACAAGGACCTCCAGCAAGCACTGAAGGACAACGTGATTGCTGAGCGCGGAGTCGCTTATGGCCGTCCGGCCGCTGCTGCCGGAAGTCTCGCGTCCTTTCTCGCGGGAGGTGAATGGCTTGGCGTCGGATTCGGGCTTCTTGCGGTCGGTGCCCGAGTTTTCTCCAATGATTGGAAGCGAATGCGCCTTGCCGAGTACCAGCAAAAATGGGTTAGTCTGACCGCAGCATTTCGGGCAGAAGATTGGCAGGTCTTCAGCAGTCTTCTCACCCATCAATATCCGACGACAGCGTCTCTGGTAACGAGCAATCCAGCACTCTTCGCGCAGGCGCCGTGAGAGATCCACTCAACTCTCAATGCGCTCTATCTGGCGAGCGGCCCATCGGCCGCCTATCATCGGATGCTCTCCGCACCCACAGGCAGGACGCCGCGGCGGACTTCCTCCATCGCTTCGCACGAGGCGAACGATGGGATGGGCGCTCTCGCTTGCACTGCAGGAATGCACGGCTTTGGATCATTGAACGTGCGCAGGCGGGACGCCTGCGCCACCGAAGGTTGACAGAAAGGCCACGACCACATGACTGCCGCTGCCACCACCGCTTCACCGCCGCCGCGCACCGAGCCGATGAAGGACCCGGGTCTGGTCAACACCATCGCGGCCGAAAGCCGCATGTCGTTCATCGACGGGCAGAAGGGAATCCTCGAATACGTCGGCATCGACATCGACGATCTGGCGCGGAACTCGACCTTCGAGGAAACAGTGTTCCTCCTGTGGAACCTCCGGCTGCCCAAGCAGAAGGAGCTCGATGCGTTCACGCGCGAGATTCAGGCGGAGTACGAGCTGCCCGCGTCGATTCTCACGATGATCGCGCAACTGCCGACGGATGCCAAGCCGATCCACGCGCTGCGCACGCTGGTGTCGGCGCTGTCGCTGTTTGATCCGCAGGCCGATGAGCAGACTCCGCAGGCCAACCGACGCAAGTCGATCCGCCTGCTGGCGAAGACGCCGGCGCTGATCGCGGCTTTCGATCGCCATCGCAAAGGCAGGTCCTTTGTCAAGCCGGATGCGACGATGACGATCGCGGGCAACTTCCTGTGGATGCTGCGGGGCGAGAAGCCGACCAAGACGATGGAGCGAGCGCTGGATGTGTGCCTGATCCTGCACGCCGATCATGGCTTCAATGCTTCAACGTTCGCGTCGATGGTCACGATTTCGACACTGAGCGACATGTATTCCGCGGTCACCACCGCGATCGGCACCTTGAAGGGCCCGCTGCACGGCGGAGCGAACGAGGAAGTGCTCGTGATGCTCAACGAGATCGGCGACATCTCCAAGGTTGATGACTACATCAAGGGCAAGCTGGCGCGTAAGGAGCGTGTGATGGGCTTCGGCCATCGCGTGTACAAGGCGTACGACCCGCGCGCGACGTATCTCAAGACCTTCTCGAAGGACCTGGCTCGCGACACGGGCAACCAGAAGCTGTACGAGATGTCGCGGCGGATCGAGGAGATCATGAAGGAAGCGGTGGCGGCGAAGGGAATCCTGCCCAACGTCGATTTCTATTCGGCGACGACCTATTACTCGCTTGGCCTGGACATGGACTTGTTCACGCCGATGTTCGCCATGAGCCGGGTGGCGGGCTGGTGCGGCCACTGCATCGAGCAGTTGACGGACAACAAGCTGATCCGCCCGGGGGCCGATTACATCGGACCGCACGAAGTGGAGTATGTGGCGATTGCGGAGCGGTAACGAACCGCTGCATCATGAGCGATCCTTCGTCGCTCTGCTCTGTGTCGCAGAAACCTGATGCAAGGTGGCGACCGTGCGCTCGAAGATCATGTATATCGAGAACAAGAGCGACGGCCTGAGCGGCTCCGCGCGCATCGGCCGAGTTACGTTTTCGAAATCCGGCAGTTCGGTCTATTACGGCGGCAAGCGTTTCGAGACCTTACGCGGTCGGGGCTTCAAGGCAAATTTCGTTGAGGTTGAATCCGGCGATGAGTACTGGATTTCCGGTTGCAAGAAGCGAGGCGGTGACCGGCTCTATCCCGGCCTGATTGCGATTGACGACGACGCCATGGAGGAATACTGGACCGTCATTCGAGGCAAGCCGGAGTGTAAGGATCAGCGATTGATACGTTGTTCAGGAAAATACGGAGGTGGCTGACGCTCGCTTGAGAGTTCTGGCCATCGATCACGTTCAGCTTGCGATGCCCGCGGGGAAGGAAGCGGAGGCGCGGGGCTTCTACGCTGGCGTGCTTGGATTGAATGAAGTGTCCAAGCCGCCCGCGCTGGCGTCGCGCGGCGGGGTGTGGTTCGAGGGCGGGGCTGTGAAAGTTCATTTGGGTGTCGATCCGGACTTTCGGCCGGTGCGAAAGGCGCACCCGGCTTTTCTGATTGACGATCTCGATGACCTCTGTCGAGTATTGCGCAGCGCGGGTTGTCAGATCAGAGAGGATGATGGACTTCCCGGGCAACGCCGCATCTACGTTGATGATCCATTTGGCAACCGCATCGAGTTTCTCGAGCGAATCTGAGACGGCAGCATCCAATGCGGGCTCACACCAGGAATTCGCGCAATGCGGCGATGACGGCATCGGGCGTATTCGCGGCCCGAAGGCGCTCGCGAACCTCCGGCTTGATGACGGCGCGCGCCAGTTCCGCCAGGGCTGCGAGATGCCCCTCGGGATCGCCTTGTGGGCTGAGCAGCAGGAAGACCAGGTCGGCGCGTTCTTCGCCCGGACGCATGCTGAAGGAAACGCCCTCAGGCACGCGCGCCACCGCGCACCTTCGCGCTTTGAGCGTCGGGATGATGGCATGAGGCGCCGCGATGCCGTAGCCCAGCAGCGTGGGAAAGGCGCGCTCACGTTCGAGAATCTCCTCCAGGACCTGATCGCGCGGAATCGCAGGTTCGATTCGAACGACTTGATCCACCATCTGCGTGATGAGATCTCCGATGTCACGCGCATGCAGCGTCAAGATCAGCTCGGGAAGGATGGCTCGAAGCAGGTGATCCGCCTTGCGATACAGGTAGAGGACGCGCGCTTCGGGCCTGAATTGTCGAGCGTCAACGGTGATTCGATCGTTCTGGATCGCGAAGAGGGGAATGGCGACATGCGACCGAGCGAGGTCGTCGCGGCGGTCCGCGAGAATCACGGACTCACCGCGCTCCATCTCGGCGGCGACCAGCGTGGGCCGTGGAAGGCGCGGCCACAGGGTTGTACCGGCGGGGGCTTCGCGCCGCTGCCCGGCTCCGGCGGCGAGGGCCGCGAGCGTGGCGCGGAACACATGGTCGCGTCCAATGGCGTCCCGCCAGCTCTCGCACACGCGGACATTCAAATCCTCGTTGTCGGTGAGCGCGAGAATGTTGCCTACGCCCTGAAAGTCGTATCGATCGAGCAATGACGCATCTCGAGCATCTGCTGTGATGGCGTGGAGGGACAGCGCCTTGGCATCGCGCACGGCGCGGCTGTTCGTGTCGACAAGCACGACATGAACTTTGGCCGCGCGCGAGAGGAACTCGGCGAGTTGCCGGGCGAAAGCGTGAGCGCCGACGATCATCCATCCGGTCGGTTCCTTGCGGCGGAGACCGAGCAATCGCGCGAGCGAACCTGCGGTTGTGCCTTGAAGGATGATGGTCGAGACGATGACGGTGTACGTCAAGGTTTCGACGAAGCGGTCACCGAGATTGATCGCGATGAGGGAAGCCATCGATGCCGCGACAATCCCGCGCGGCGCAACCCACGAGAGGAACACGCGCTCGCGAACACCCAGGTCGGTGCCGACTGAGCAGAGAGAGATGCTCAGCGGGCGCACCACGAAGATCACCAGGCCCACGCTGAGCAGTCCGGCGGCTCCGAACTCCTGAAAGTCTCTGATCTCGAGGCGTGCCGCGAGCAGCATGAAGAGCGTGCCGATCAGGAGATCTGTCAGTTCGGCCTTGAACTGTCGGACCTGTTTGAGGCGGGTGGTGCCGGTCAAACCGAACACGAAACCGGCGACGGTGACCGCGAGCAGCCCAGATTCAGGGATGACATACTCGGCGAGTCCGAACGTCAGGACCGCCGACCCCAGCGCAAAGACGTTGACAATATCATCGGGAATCAGGGAGCGTCGGATCATGAGGGCTGCCAGGAGTCCTCCCGCGGCGCCGACGGCCGTTCCCCACGCGACACGTGCCAGGAAGTTATACAACGCCACCTGGGTCTCTCCGCTCACCCATTCGTAACAGAGCAGCACGATGAAGACTCCCAACGGATCAATCAAGACGCCCTCCCAGTGAAGAATGCTGTGCAATCGCTGGGTGACTTTGATTCGCTTGAGGAGTGGACCGATGACCGTCGGGCCCGTGACAATGACGAGACTTCCGGCAATGATGGCCGTGTCCCACGCTTCGCCGATGACAAAGCGCACGATGAGCGCGGTGCCGAACCATGTGACAAGGACGCCGATCGTCAGCAAGCGCTTGATCATGCCCGGAGCAGACCGATACCCGGTCAGCTCGAGCGTCAGCCCGCTCTCGAACAGGATGATCCCAATGGCGAGCGACACAATGACAACAAGTCCGCTCCCGAGCCCCTCCGGATTGATGAGGGCGCGGTCGCCGAGCACGGCGGGGCCCAAGGCCACGCCACCCACGAGGAGCACGACGATTGCGGGCAGGTGAAGTCGGCGAGCCACGACGAGCAGCAGCGCGCCGAAGGCGACGGCTGCCACCACGGTCATGAGCATCTCGTGCGTGTCCTGCACAGCAAGAAGTGTGTCAATCACTCGCAGCTCCTGGTATCCCCAGCCCGAGCCGAAGCCAATGTAGAATACCACCTGTCGGCCGGATCACGACCCCGGCGCGGCGACCCGAACTGGCTCGCCCTGTTCACGGAACGACTGCGTCTTGAGGGCGGCGAGGAACTCGGTGTACGACCGGGCAGCCATGGCGCCTTCGCGCAGTTGATCGTTGTGGAACGTGCGCGCAATGTCTGCGAGCAATTCCAATTGCGTGGTGTAATCCTCCTCGGGCGTGAGCAGGAGGAAAACGAGGCGTGCGGGCCGGCCGTCGGGGGCGTCGAAGTCGAGCCCTTCCCGCGAAATTCCCGCGGCGATCATGGGGCCGCTCAGCCCGCGCACGCGCGCGTGGGGAATGGCCAGCCCGCCGCCCACACCCGTGGCCAGGGCGTGCTCGCGGGCCATCACGGTCTCCAGGATCTCGTCGGCGTGCGGCCCCTTCTCGGCGCCCTGCGCGGCGGCCCGCACCAGTTCCGCGATCGCGCCCTTGCGATCGCGCGAGGAAATGTCCGGAATGAATGTCCTGCTCGAAAGGTGCGCGAGGAAACCCTTCGAGCGCGCGCTGCGCAGCATCCACGCCATGCCCGGTCCGCTGGCGATGCTCGTCACCAGGGCCATAATGACGAGCGCGACGAGCATGGGCTCGCCGATGAGGCCGAACCGGAAGGCGAGCAGGCCGAGAATGATTTCCATGGCCCCGCGCGCGTTCATGCCGAACGCGATGGCCCAGCCCTGACGCCTGGGGATCGCGCTCAGCCTCGCCCCGATCAAGCAGCCTGCGAACTTTCCCATGGTCGCCACCAGAAGCACGATCGCAACCAGAATTGCGTCGAAGTTGGCGAAGAAATCGATGTGCAGGCCGATCGACGCGAAGAACAAGGGCGCGAAGATGAAGGAGACGAACTGGTGAATGATGACGCGCGTCTGTTCGCGGAGGTGGGGTGAATCTCCCACCGCCACGCCGATCAGGAACGATCCGAAGATCGCGTGCACGCCCACCCATTCGGTGAAGGCGGCGCCGAACAGCGCGATCACCAGCGCGAAGGTGATGACTCCGCCGGGCCAGGTCGTGTGGGCCTGCAGCCACGGCAGCGACCGGTTGATGAGCCAGCGTCCGATGGTGAGGACGAAGGCCGCGAAGCCCAGCGTGATCCAGATGATGTGCGTGATGCCCAGGCCGTGGCCCGCGCCTTGCCCAAGCATGCCGAGAATCATGGCGAAGAGGATCCAGCCGATGACATCGTTGAAGACCGCGGCGGCGATGATGATCATCCCCAGCTCGCTGCGGTAGAGGTCCATGTCCATCAATGTCTTGGCAATGACCGGGACGGAGGAGATGGAAAGCGCGGTGGCGAAGAACAGGGCGTAGATCGCCCGCGAGGTTTCGCCTCCTCCACCCAGCAGACCCGGCCCCAGCCACGCCATCGCGAAGCCGATGGCGAAGGGCGCGATGATCCCCATCACGCCGATGACAATCGCGGCCCGGCCCTGCCGCCACACCATCGAGAGATCGACCTCCATGCCCGCAACGAGGAGAAAGAGGACGATCGACACCGTGATGAGGCCGTCGAGGACGATGGCGACATCGCCATCAGTGGGAAACAGCCATGCATGGGCTTCCGGCACGAACCGGCCGAGGAGCGTGGGCCCCAGCAGAATCCCCGCGAGGATTTCGCCGATGATGGCGGGCTGGTGGATGAGCCGCGCCAGCTCGCCCAGCGTCCGGGCCGCGATCAGCAGGATGCCGATCATGAGCAGGATCGCGGTGATTTCGCTCGCCTCGAGTCCCTTCACGTGCCCTCTCGCATCGCTGGTGTCTTCGGTTGCCGAGTATAGGCCCGGAGTGAAGGGAATTGACGATTGATGATTGACGATTGATGATTGCTGCGCCGGCCGTGAATTCGCGAATCTGAATCGTCAATTGAACATGTTCGACTCCCACTGCCATCTTGCGTTCGATGTGTTCGAGGGCCGGATCGAGGAGGTGGTGGCCTCGGCGAAGGCGGCGGGCGTGGCGGGGATGATCACGGTGACGACCACGACCGGCAACGCGCGCGACAACCTCGCCATCGCCGAGCGATTTGAGAATGTCTGGTGCAGCGCGGGCGTGCATCCCCTGCATTCAGATGAGGAGCGCGACTGGAGCGGGCTGCGCGCGGTGGCGGAGCATTCCAAATGCGTGGCCTTCGGCGAATTGGGCCTCGACAATCACTATGACAAGCCGCCCCGCGCGGTGCAGGACCGCGTGCTGGAAGAGCAACTGGCGACGCTTGAACGTTGGAAACGGGAGGGGCTGGTCAAACCGATCATTCTGCACTGCCGCAAGGCGTACGCGGAGCTGATTGCAATTCTCAGAGGGACCTCGTTCGATCCCGCGCGGTTCGTATTTCACTGCTTCAGCGGGAATCCGGAAGAGGCACGGTTGATCCTTGATTTCGGGTCGTGGATTTCGTTCACGGGGATTGTGACGTTCAGGAATGCGCCGGAGGTGGCGGAGGCGGCGAAGATCGTCCCGCTCGATCGGATGATGGTCGAGACCGATGCGCCGTTTTTGAGTCCCGAGCCGATGCGCAAGGTCTGGCCGTGCGAGCCGAAGTTCGTGGTTCACACGGCGGCGCGGATCGCGGCGTTGCGGGGGATGGATCCGATCGAGTTCGAAGCGCGGGTGGATGAGAACACGCGGCGGTTTTTCGGGGTTGAGTTCTGAGAGGGATGGATTTCACCACGGAGATCACGGAGGACACGGGGTGGGGGAATTCTCGGCGGAATTCATGGTCGATGAGCCGGGCACTTTGCTGTAATCTTGTTCCGCATGGTCTCGCGAAGTGTCATTCTGGCTTTTCTTGTGTTCGCATCGCTTGATGCGAGCGCTCAGCGGACCCCGCGCTACGAACCCGTGCCGCGCGCGGAGATCGAACAACTCGCGGCTGATCGTGGCCTGTCATCATCGCGCACGATCGAGTTCCTCGAAGCGCACGAGGCCTATCTGGCGGAGGTGAATCAGAGCGAAGAGACGCGCTCAATGCTCTGGAACTGGCACATCAGCCAGCAGACGCCGCACGCGCCGCGAAATGAATCTTCCTTCCGAACCATGGGGATCGCGCAGAGTCTGGGGATCAAGTGGTCGTTTGGGGTGCGCGAGGTGGAAATCGAACTGTACGAAGCGCTTCGCGCCATTGCGCCGGAACAACGAGATGCGATTGATGCCGCAGAGCGCGCCCGCCGCCGGCAGCGCATCGCGCGGCTCTATTACCTGGGATCGTGGCCGGTGCACATCCCGTTCATGGATGTTGTCACGTTCACACGCGCGACTATTCGCCCGGATGAAAGGACGGAAGAGGTTGACAAGGCGCTACTCGAATATGAGGAACAGTTCGATCCACTCGCGGTCTCCATCGATGAGGCGATGGTCACGTATTTCTCGCGGTCGCTGGCGCTGAGTCTGCAATTCGAGAAGTTGAAAGACCAGGATCCAAGCGATCATGAATTGAGGCGGCTTGCAGCTCCCTATGTTGAGGTCGATTCACTTGTCTATGAAGCCCGCGAGGTGAATCGCCGGGCGTTGGAGCGTCTGGCTGACCTCGTGTCGCCCACGTACCGGGAGCAATTTCAATTGGCTCATCAGGAGCACTTTCTCAGGTCGATCGTTGCAGAATCGGAGGCATTCAGGCGGAGAGTAGAGAGTGCGCTCGAATCGGATGATCTTTCCGGGGACGACCGGGGCAGCATCGAATCGATTCGGGACCGCTACCTGTCGGAGCGGGCGGGCCGCGAGGGCACGCTCTATCGGCAGGCGCTGGCGCTGGGGACGCCCGCCATGATCGAGCAGTTTCTCCTGAGCACGCTGCGCCCCGCGTTTGAGCCGCAGGAGCCGAATCGGCGCGTGTACGAGTGGCCGCCGTCATGGTACGAGTTCGAGAGAAATCAGATCGCGTGGCGGGAGCGAATCGAAAGTCTCGATGCGGAGTTCTCGCGCGTGCTGAACAGGGGGCCACAATGAGTCCGCGATCGTGCATGGCGTTGATGCTCCTCCTCGGAGTGCTGGTGGTTCCGGCGGTTGCGCAGGAGGAAATGAGTCCGATCTGGCAAGGCGGGCCGCAATGGAGTCAGGAGGAGATTGATTCGTTCCTGAACGCGTCGGGATTGAAAGGGACGGAGACGGAGACACTAGTTGATGCACTCTTGCGGCAATTGACCGCCGACCATGCCGAGGCGTTTGCGACATACCGCGAAGCGCTCGTGCAATCACAGGAGGCCGAGAACCGCTGGCGCCAAGCGCATCCGGATGTTGCTGATGTGCGGCGCGAAACCGGGGATGACTTCGGGCAATACCAGGCACACAAGGCGTGGTGGCAGGGGTATTGGCAGCGGGAGACTGGGTTTGCGCGCGATGTGGAGGCCGTTCTCCCGGAAGAGAAACGAATGTTATGGGCGCGCTGGGAGCGCGATGTTGGCCGGAGGCATCGATTGCGCGCCCTCCGTGAGGATGGATATCGATCGATCTATGCGTGCAGATCATTGATGAATCTTACGGACGTGCTCGATCAGGTCGGACTACCTGCGGACGTCCGGCCTGAGCTGGCTGGGTTGGAAGACCAATACGGCGAGGCGATGGATGTGCTCCTCAAAGATTGGGTCGCATGGGAGGAACGCTACGCTGATGAATGGAATGCGAATGTCGTGGCCCGCATCGAAGAAGGCACTGCGTTGGCCGATGAGAAACGCGCACGATTGCGCGCGAACTTTGAAGCGGGCTTCCATCGCCTCAAGAGCATAGAAGCGACGAACGAACGATTCTTCAACCTGTTTCGAGAGCGGTTGCCGGAGCCATGGCGGTCGGAATTCACTACGCTGGTGAACAGCGCGCGTTTCCCTGATGTGTATCGAAAGTGCCCGGTCGAAATTGCGATCGGTCTTTTCCGCGAGGTGCCCGATCTGCCGCCCGAGCAGTTGAATGCCGTTGAGACGATATGGAGCGAATATGAAATCCAGCGCGATGCGCTTCGCCAGCGGATCGTGACCGCACACGAGCGCTGGGAAACTGCGGAATGGAACCAGTACGTGCGCGACCTCTATATCAATCGGCTGATCGATCCCTATGGCGATCATCCGCTGGTTGAGGATGCGGGTCACCCCGCAGCCCCGCTCTTCGAGCAGGCGATCGCGCTGGCTCGCTCCTCGACGGAGCGACTGCGCGCGCTCTATTCCGACGATGAATTCGCCGCGCTGCCTCTCTCCATCCGCCTCGCCCTGGAGTGGTGGAGGGAGTGACAGACTGCGGCTGCTTTGAGGAAGCCGCGGAGCATCGGAGTTCTATCTCTGCCATCCAACTCCGCGGCTCTCCGCGGCCCTCCGCGTTGAATCAAAAAGGGAAGGCGGCCCCGGCGCGACCGGCGGTCGCATTTTTATGGGGGTCGTGCTCCCCGCCGCCTCGTCTCATCGCGCATCACCCAGTCGTTGAAGCGCGGGAAGATCGTCATTGCGCCAGCAGCCAGGCGCACGATGTGGCTGGTCCAGATTTCGGGAGGCGGATACTCTCGACGCAGCGATTTCACCACGGCGTATGCGACACGATCGGGATGCTGGATGAACATCCGCGGCGTCTTGCCGAACATCTTGACCGAGCCGGGCGGCCGGCCGCTTTCGCGGGCCGCGGCTTCGAACATGTTGGTGCGCGTGGCGATGGGGTGGACGCTGGACACGTGAATGCCGCGCTCGCGCAATTCCAGGTTCATCACCTTGCACACCATCATCTGGGCGGCTTTCGTCGCGCAATAGGCGCCGTAATAGGGCAGGCCCATGCGGCCGAGGCAGCTTGAGCACATGAGCAGGTGTCCCGGCTGGTTTCGCGCCGACAGCCGCTGCGCCGCCTGCTGAAGCAGTTCCACGCCTGCGAAGAAGTTTACTTCGAAGAGGCGGCGGAGGTGCTCCGTGGAGATCTCCGACATGGCGGATTCGATGGCAAACCCTGCATTGGCGAAGACGGCGTAAAGCCTGCGACCTGTGGGGTGGCCCGCAGCCCGCTGATCATTCCGGGTGGCAAACGCGCGCTCAGCGGCGTCGAGCAGGCGGGTGGAATGACCGTTGTCGGTGATGTCGCCCATGACGACTTCGACGCCGGCCCCCACCCGGCGGATTTCGCCCGCAACTTCGTCCAACCGCTCCTCCCGTCTTGCCGAGATCACCAGATTCATGCCCACCTTGCCACAGGCAATGGCGGTTGCGGCCCCGATTCCGGAGCCGGCCCCGGTGATGATGATGGTTCGGCCGGAGAGGTCGCGGTGCATGGTTGGTCAATTGCACGAGGGAGGGAAGATTGGGGTGAGTTCCGGCGTTCTCACTGAGAGTTTTGCAACGCCGGGTCCCCGAAAACGGTGCTATGCTATGAAAGGTGCCGCGGAGGTGGCATTGGAGGTGCAAGATGAAGAAGCAGCAAGCTGTTTTCGCTGGGGCGGTTGTTGTCTCAACCTGGTGTGTGGCGGGCATCGCAGCGGACGAAGTGGCACTTCCAGCGCTCAAGGATAACACCCTCTACGAGGACAAGAACGGCCAACTCAGCAATGGGATGGGGGATTTCTTCTTCACCGGTAAGACTCAGCAGGGGCCGGGAATCGACAGACGGCGGGGACTGCTGGCGTTCGACCTGAGCGCGATACCCGCCGGCTCGGTGATCACCAGCGCCGTGCTGCACCTGGAGTGTTCGATGGTTCACCCTGGATCACCGCCGCATGATGTCTCGCTCCATCGCGCGCTGGCGGACTGGGGTGAGGGGAACTCAGATGCCTTCGGCAACGAGGGCATCGGAGACGGCGCGCAGGCGGGCGATGCGACCTGGCTGCACACGTTCTACGACACGCAATTCTGGGCGAATGTCGGGGGCGATTTTGCAGCGACGCCGAGCGCCACGACGGTCGTGAGCACTGTGGGTCCCTATTCGTGGGGGCCAACAGCGGAGATGGCGGCGGATGTGCAGCACTGGATGGACAATCCCTCGGAGAATTTCGGCTGGGTTGTGGTGGGGGACGAATCGACCCCGGGTTCCGCGAAGCGGTTCAACAGCCTCCAGAATCCGTTGACGAGCCAGCGGCCGCGATTGGTGGTCAATTTCGATCCGCCCGCAGCCCTGACGGATGTCGCCGTCCAGTTTGGCACCTATATCTCGGGGAACACCAATTCGCTTCGCAATTCGGACGATCAGTATTACGTGGTGCGCTCGCAGTTCGGTTTCGCCGCGAACGAGCGCAACATCACTGAAATCAGGGTCGGCTTCATCGCCGGATCATCCGGCCCCACGATGCGAGTGACCTTCGAGGGGAAGCTGGACCATCCGGCGGGCAGCGCCCGAGTATTCGCCCGCGACTGGTCGAACGGCTCGAATGGACAGATCGGAGCGTTCCCGATCAACCAGACCGAAATGACGCACGTGATCGATAACGTGAGCACGACGAACCGCATTCGCTTCAACGATCAGCGCATCGAGATCAGCGTGCGAAACAGCACACTTTCCACGTTTACTGTCGTCGGGTTCCTTTCATCGACAGACATGCTTCGGGTCAACGTGCAGCCCTGATCTGTCTGACGTCGCAGTCACAGCGCAGCCAGCGCGATCACAGATCGCACGAATCGCTTTTGCAAGATCCATTTCGCCGTCGAGATACCGTCGCCAGTTGGCGCGCACGATTTCCGCGCCTGGATGCAGGCGCGCATATACGCCTTGCGTTTCGCCATAATCCACGTGAGCCGGTACGATGCACCGCCTGGTCGTTTCCGCCGCCTGCACGAAGATCAGCAGGTGCGGCAGATTGCGCATCAGCGGATCAGCGGCTGCAATGCCCCCTTGATGCAAGCCTTCGCGGAGCTGGTTGAGAGCGGTGGGCTCATCCCCGGTCGAGCTGTCGAGGGCATGGATGCTTTCATGGATGACAGTCTCGACGAGTTGTGATCCGGCCGCGCTCTCGATCGACACGAAGCAGACTCCGCCCGCACGCGAGCGGTGCGTAACGGCGCCGGGCCAAGGTGCATCGCCCACCAGATACACGGGAATCGTCGCCTGCGGATCTTCCATGTTGAGATGTTCCAGAACGAAAGGGATCCATGGTCGATCTGCCGAAGCGAGCGATGCTTCAATGTCGGCTTGGGCCGCGACAAGCTGCTTTGTGCGCTGGGGCCAGAGGTCGGAAAGAAATGCCGGCTCGGCTGCGGCCAGAGCGGTCGCGAACGCGATCGCTTCTTCGCGAAAGCGCAAGGGGCCGCTGTGGGTTTCCATTTCTTCGGGAAGCCTGGTGCACAACTCCGCGAATGTCGCGGCGGTGCCGGCGCCGATGAGCATATCGGAGAGCAGCCCCCACGCAAGCGGAGTCTGGAGCGCGCGGTCGAGGGCGGCGGCCGCAAGCGCGGCGGCCACGAGGTCTTCGCCATGCGATTCCCTCGCCGTCGCATCCTTGGGATCGATGGATCGGGCGAGGAACACGAGATCGACGAGAGGGTCGATGCGGAATTCGAGGGCGGGCGACGTCTCGTGCGCTACTTCGGGCGGTGGCGGCGCGGGAGGCGCGCCTGGGATGGTCGGTGGGGCCATGAGGCGCACTATTGCAATCGAGCAGGAGACGAGGGTAGCGCTCATGGAGGATTCCTCATCGACAATTGTCTTGCTCAAGCAGGGGGCGATCAGAATGGGAGCGATTTCGCTGATCGCTCATCTCTCATCGCTGCTGCTTGACGCGGAAAAGTGATTCATTCAGAGTTGGCGGGCGCTCCCTCGCGATGAAGAAGCTCCTCGATGACGGCGCGATATCTCCGGAGCGACTGCGCGTGGCGAAGGCGCGCGTTGAAAAAGAAGGCCATGGTCGTGAAGAAGAGAACATTGCCTAGGCCACTCGCAAGCATGATTGGCGCGACAGCAAATGGCTGCTGCGCCTTGTGCACGGCCGCGATCACGACGAGAAAATTGATCAATCCAATGAATAGCAGAATCGCGAGCCCGATAGAGGCGCGTCGGTTTCGGCGATACAGATCGATCTTGTGAAGTGTACGATCCTCCATGAGCAGCAATCGAGCGTCGCCGTGCAATGACTTCCAGAATTCCGCTCCGCATTCGGGGCAGCGAGCAGTCAACGGAAGACCTCGGAGTTCGTAGGAACATTGGATGCAGCGACTGGAGTCGGAAACTGGTTCCGTATGCACATGCTACCATTCGCGATCACATGTCCACTCCCTCTTCGCGCCTCATTCATCTTCGCCGGCCGCCGGTGCTTTCCGTGACTGAGGGGCCCTTTGTGCCGCGCGGCATGAGCATGGAGGAGGTCGATCGAAGATGGGACGCCTTGTGCGCGCGGAATCCCACCTATTTCGACGGCCGTATCTGGCACGTGCTGGGCGTCAGCCGCAACGGTCACGGCGGGGCCACGATTCACGTGCAGGAGTGCGGCTACCGGTTCTATGCGATCCAGAATGAAGAGGTCGATGTCGGCGTGCGCGTGCTGGGCGTGAAGGGGTTCACGTGGCGGGAGGAGCGCGTGCTGCTGGGATTGCGGGCGGCGTTCGTGTCGTGCTATCCCGAGCAGTGGGAGTTCGCGCCGGGAGGGGCGGCGGAAGTGGGCGTCGATCCCGCGAAGACGATTGTCGAGGAATTGCACGAAGAGACGGGATTGGCGCCCGCAGCCGAACCGGTCGCGATCGCGGTCCTTTACGATCCGACCGCGCGGACGTGGGAAATCGTGTTCCGAATCAGCGCGAACGACGGCGAGCTGCACAGCGCGCAGCGGGAATACACGGCGTTCGAGTGGCGGAAGTCCGATGATCTGCCGGATGATCTGACGCCGATTGCGCGGAACATGGTGCAAGTGCTGTGACGAATCCCCCATACAGCCGCGACCGCTGGTCGCGCCGGGGACACGAGAACAGCAGAACAAGTCCACAAGTCCACAGGAAGAGACCGAGAGAGGGAGAAAGGGATAAAGGGATAAAGGGAGACAGGGAGACAGGGAGAGCGCATCGCGCCGACCCGGCGGTTAGAATTGCGGGACCATCGATCAGGAGACGGAATTCGTGAACAGAATGACCAGGAACTGGTTTTCGGATTTACGGCGCAGGTTCTCCGCAATGCTCGCGCTGCTGTGCGTACTCATCGCGGCGGCGACGGTGTCCGGCGTGGCCGGGCGCGCCGATCAGGATTCAAGAGCCCCGCAGGTGGAGGCGGCGGCGCCGGAGCTCTTCGACCACATGCTCGAGGTCAAGGCGCTGGTGCGCGACCTGTCGCGGCTGGCGGGGGATGCGACGAAAAAGTCGGAGGCCCTGCCGCTGATCACGGAATTGCAGGGTCACATCATTGCCGCGAAGGAGATGGCGCCGCCCTCCGCGGAAGCCAAACCGGAATCGGAGCGGCCGGCGTTCGTGCTGAGCTTCCGCAAGGCGATGACGGAATTGCTGCGCGAGGTGGCGGAACTCGAACTCGACATCATCGAGGACCGCAACGAGCAGGCGGTGGAACGCATCACCACGACGCTGATCCAGATGCGCGACAGGGCACACGAGGTGTTTCAGGCAGACTGATCATCGGATCGTGCCCCGTCATTTCAATGGCTGGATCATCCGCACCAGAGGAGCATCTTGCAGGGGGTTCGAAGGTTGCTGTAGTATGGACCGTGTCGAGTCACGCAACTCCGGGATTCACAGCGGAGGAGTAAACGACTAATGGCTCACCCTGCGATTGCATTCTGTGCGGCAATCTTTTTGTTGGCAGGTTGCGCTGGCGGACCGTCAATGGCCCCAGCCGAACTTCTCGAAGTCAGGCGATCCGCCATTGAGCAAAGGGAAGCGGAACCCCTTGCCGGGATTTGGAATATCTCCTCCGCAGGATATCGGTGGCAGATTGGAGTGGTATTGAGCTTGCACGACCCCGCCTATCACTTGGAAGGGGTTCTGCTTTCCGCCGGATCCCTTCGCCCGATCTTCAACGATGGTGAAATCGTCCTCTTCGTCAACAAGCTCGGAGAGGGAGAGTACGTCGGAATCCAGAAATGGAAGAGCGCGCTTTGGACCGAGTGGGCACCCACTCGATTGGTGATCTCCGACGACAATAGATTCATTCAGGACAACTCAGTCGATTTTCCCATCGCGATTGACTCAACATTCGTTGGCCTTGCTGACGCACCAAGGCGAGCAGAGCCGGAAGCACCCCCAGTCGTGGCCCAACCTCCTCCGCCTCTGGCCGTTTCGACCTGGCAGGCGCCCATCATTACGGCCACGAGCGGTCATGGTGTGCAGTGCTATCGGACGAATCTCGAACTTGAGCGAGCAACCGATGAACTCGACCGCCTCGATTTCACGCTCCAAGCGGTTTTCGCGCTCTACACAGACAGTGGTTATGGTACGGGTTTCATTGTGAACGAAGAAGGTTACGCGGTGACGAATCGCCATGTGATTGACGGAGTGCGATACTTTGACGCGGTCTTTCCGGATGGCAAGTCGATACGAGGCGAAGTGATTGGTGTCGCGGCTGATTGCGATCTCGCTCTGGTCAAACTGACCGGTTCCGGCTATCCCTATATCCCGATTGGGCAGAATCATGATCTTCGAGTCGGTCAGCAGGTAAGGGCCATCGGTACTCCTGAAGGGTTGCATCACACCGTAACGAATGGGATCGTAAGCGCGATTCGGCCGGTTGGTTCGTTAACGGCCATTCAGACGAATGCGAGTATCAATCCTGGCAACAGCGGCGGGCCGCTGGTCGATGACAACGGTCGAGTCTACGGCGTTTTGACGATCAAACTCGTCGCTGAAGACTTGGAGGGACTCGGTTTCGCTATCTCGAGTGATGATGTCATATCTGCCTTGGGGCTGGGGATCGTTGAGCGATTGCCAGTCACCGATTAGCACTCCATCGCATCAACGAGGGAGTGAGAGGGTTGGTAACAAGATCGCGTCATGATCGCTAGCGCCGCACTCCGCCAGATCAGCTTTCCGCCAACGCTGAGTACTCATCTCCACTGGGCCAGGGAAGTTCAGCGCCTGTCATGGCGCGGACAATCCGCGCGATGTGGATGTGCGTGTTCTCGATGAAGAGCGTGGTCCTGGCCGGGCTGCCTGATGCGGCGGTGCCCGCGATGAAGACGCCGGGGACGCTCGTTTCCATCGTCATCGGGTTGAACACCGGGGCGCGCTCCTCGCCTTCCACTTCGATACCGAGTTGTTCGAAGAGTTCGCAATCCTGAACGTAGCCGGTGAGGATGAGGATGTGGTCGGCCTCGATCGAGCCCGCAGGCGCGCAGTCTGATGCCCGCACCAGTTCGACTTCAGTGTCGATGCGCCTCACCAGCGTTTCAGGAAAGAACTGAATTCTCATTTTTGAGATGAGCCACTCCAGCTCGGGCCTCAGCCAGTACTTCACGCGCTTGGAATCGAAGGCCGGCCGGCGGTAGCTGATGGCGACGTGCGCGCCGGCGCGATAGAGTCGGATGGCGGCCTCGGCTGCCGAATTGCGGCCGCCCACGATCAATACCCGCCGCCCGAAGCAAAGGTGCGGGTCCTGGAAGTAATGGCTCACGTGAGGAAGATCTTCGCCCGGCACGTTGAGCAATCGCGGCCGGTGCATGTTGCCGATCGCGAGCACGAGTTTGTTCACACGCCACATCTGCTCGTCGGTTGTGCCGCGCTTCGATGCCAGGCGTTTCGAGAGGTCGTCACTCGGATCGCCGACGCCGTGGGCGCTGGCCGCGGTGTGAATGATGAATTGATTGTCGATTCGTTCGACCTTGTTCACGCGCGTGAAGGTGTGAATCGGAAGATTGAATTGCCTGACCACGGCGCGCAGGTAGGCGAGGTATTCCTCGCGCGTGGTCTTTTCCTGATCGATGGAAGGGATCGGTACGCCGCAGATTTCGATGCGCTCGGGGCTGGAGAAGAATCTTGTGAAGGGCGCCCACCAGAGCATGGTCGTGCCGATGGTTCCGGCCTCGAAGTGGATGTAGGGCACGCCCATATGCTTCAAACCCGCCGCCATTTCGATCCCAATCGGCCCCGCGCCGATGATGGCGACCTCGGCAGGGCTCGTTTCAGTTCGGGGCATGGACGAAAGGATAGCCGTTCGCCACAGATCGTCAGCCATCATGTCATCGCAGGTGCTGAGGATCGGGCGGGCTTCCTGCGATTGGAAACCGTCACAGCACCGGCGTATGCGACAGAGAAGCCGATGCCGATGAGGACGGCGATGCGTCCGACTTCAGTCTTGCCCGCGGGTGATGAGACCAGTTGCAGCGAGTGGGCGAGCGCGCCGTCCGCAAAGCGCCTCAGAACAGGGCACCCGCTGCCGGGCTGCGTTCGCGCTCGGGTTCACGCTTCGGTTACTCTATTGGTCGGTTCCATTGGGCGCCACGGCCAAGCAATCTCCGCCGATCATCATTTGCCATGTCCGTCATTTCCATCGACAATCTGACGAAGCGATATGGGGCGCGGCGGGGCGTGGAGTCGATCAACCTGGAAGTCGGGCGCGGCGCGATCTTCGGTTTTCTCGGTCCCAATGGCGCGGGAAAAACCACCACCATTCGCGTGCTGCTGGGGTTCCTGCGCGCGAGCGCGGGCAGCGCCCGGATCTTGGGCGCGGACTGTTGGAGCCAGAGCCCGCGCATCAAACGCGATGTCGGATATCTCCCGGGCGACCTGCGGCTGTATTCCTGGATAACGCTGCGCAGCTCGATGGCGCTCAGCGGGACGATTCGAAGGCGCGATGTCATGAAGGCCGGGCTGGTGCTGGCGGAACGATTCTCGCTCGATCCCGACCTGATCGTGCGCAAAATGTCGCGCGGGACGCGGCAGAAGCTCGGAATCATTCTTGCGCTGGCACACGAGCCGAAGCTCCTCATCCTCGACGAGCCGACGTCGGGGCTCGATCCCCTCATGCAGGATGAACTGGCGAGGATCCTTCGCGAGCGGGCCGCCGCGGGAACCACGGTCTTCTTCTCGAGCCATACGCTGGGCGAAGTGGAAACGCTGTGCGACCGCGTGGCGATCGTGCGGGCCGGGCGCATCGTTGCGGATGAAGCGATCCAATCGCTGCGCAGCCGCGCCCAGCGCACGGTGACGCTGCTCTTCGTCGATGCGGGGAGGGCCGCCGCGGCCTCGCCGCCCGGTTTCCTCCGCATCCTCGAGCGCAGCGGGCGGCTGTGGCGCGGCGAACTCCACGGCGAAGCCAACGGGCTGCTTCAATGGGCCTCGAGTCAGGAGCTCGAAGACATCACCATCGGCTCGCCCGACCTCGAAAGCATTTTTCGATCGTTCTATTTGACCGATGATGTGGCGACCGACGCGGCCAACGGCGCGGGCATGGGCGCGGGCGAACAGAATCATCAGCCGGGCGGGGGCGGTGCAGCATGATGCAGGGTTTTCGCGGGCTTCTCTCCAAGGCCGTTCGGGAGACCTGGATCATGGTCGCGGTTGGTTCGCTCGCAGTCATGCTGTTCGCCACGCTTCTTTCGTATGTGCTGCCGCAGTTTCGCGAGGGGCTGACGGATTTCATCGTTCAAGTGCCGTTTCTTCAGAGAATGATCTCCTCGATGATGGGCATCGACGTCAGCGACGGGCTGACCGTACAGATGATTCTCGCAGTGCTGTGGACGCACCCGGTGATGCTCGCGACCATCTGGGCGGTTGAAGTGGTGTTGTGCACGCGATTTCCCGCGGGCGAGGTCGATCGCGGCACGATCGAAGTGCTGCTGGGCTGGCCGGTGTCGCGCCGGCTGGTCTTCTGGGTTGAAACTTTCGTGTGGTGGGCGGCGGGCGCGTGCATCGTTCTGTTTCTCATCGGCGGGTACTCGATCGGGGTCAGTGTTCTGAGCGCGGGCGAGCGGCCGGCGGCGGGCACAGTGGCCCAGGCGGCGGTCAACCTCCTGTGCCTGTACGGCGCGGTGGGGGGCGCCGCCTTCCTGGTGTCGGCGCTCAGCGATCGCCGCGGCCGGGCGTTCGCCGTCATGTTCGGCATCCTCATCGTGTCGTATCTCATCAATTTCGTTGCGGGCATCTGGGACCCCGCCAGGTCGATCGCGTTTCTCAGCATCATGGACTATTACAAGCCCGCGGATATTTTTCGCACGGGTGGGTTGGCGTGGAGCGATCCCGCAGTGCTCCTGGCGATCGCCGCGGCGACCTGGACGGCCGCTATGGAGATCGGCGCCCGGCGGAGCATCGCGACGACGTGAGACAAAAAATACGGCCGCAGAGATGCAGAGCCGGTGAGAGGTTTGGTGATATGGTGATATGGTGATTTGGCGATCGGGTGGGACAATGGACGGGATGATTCAGATTCGCTGCTGGATCGACTCAATTGAACCGTTGACGAATCAGGAGGTCACATGCTCAAGCCCGAGATCGAAAAGGCGCTCAATCATCAGCTCAATGAGGAACAGACGGCCTCGCAGGAGTACCTCGCCATGGCGGCGTGGTTCGAGGACAAGAACCTGCGGGGGTTCGCGGCGTTCATGCGTCGGCAGTCGGATGAGGAGCGCATGCACTCGATGAAATTCTTCGCGCACCTGGCGGACCGTGGGGCGCGCATCCGCATCGAAGCGATCCGCGCCCCCAAGCCGGATTTCGATTCGCCGCTGGATGTGTTCAAGGCGGCACTGGAGCGCGAGCGGCAGAACACCCGCGCCATCAACGAGTGCTACCGGCTGGCGCACGAGCACCACGATTACGCGACGCAGACGTTCCTGCACTGGTTCATCAACGAACAGGTCGAGGAGGAGCAGTGGGCGGAGGAGGCGGTGGCGCTGCTGGAGACCGCGGGCGACAACAAGAGCGCGCTTTTGATGCTCGACAACCGGTATGGAAGCGAGGGGAAGGAAGGGTAAACGCACAAACGCACAAACGCGCGATGACGCCGGACCTGAGGGCTCGAAGGTCCGGGTCAGAAGCGTGAAGATGTGAAGTCGCACTTCTAGCGATCATCTTCATACCAATACGAGCGCGCATACTGCTCAAATCGGCGGCGGGAGAAGAGGTAGAGCAGCGGGGCCTTGTAGAAATCGAAGAGGAAGTGCCAGTCGCCGTGCTTGTCGAACTTGCGGGTGGAGCAGACCGCCAGGGCGGGTCTGCCGGGCACGCCCGCTTTCTTCACGTCGAAGCGGGTGGCGAGCTTCTGTTTCGGCCGGCGACGCTTGCCGAGCTTCTTCAGCGCCCACAGGAGTCGCACATCCTCGGAGATCATCTGCGACTCGTCGTAGCCGCCGACTTCAATGAAGTCCTTGCGGCGGACGAACCACACACCGCCATCGATGCGCAGGGCCAGCAGCAGGGGCATGATGGCGAGCAGGGTGATGCGCAGCGCGAGACTCTTGCGCTCGAGCACCAGCCCCGTTCCGCCGCCGATGTAGCGGAACGGGGGTCCGGAATCGACTGCTTCCCCTTCATCGCGGGAATCAATTCCTTCCCTCCGCGGCGCCGAGTTCACCTGCCGTGGCGGGCCGCCCTCCGCGTTGAAAACTCCCTCTTCCCTCACTGATCCTCCGTGGCACTCTGTGGTTCGTCTCTCCCCGACCCGCGCGCTCATGATGTGATCGACGTGTTCGAACGTGCCGGGATGGATGCGGTAATCGGCATCGACGAAGCAGAGGATTTCGCCGCGCGCCATGGCGGCCCCGCCGTTGCGCGAGGCGGCGATGAGGCGTTTCTCCACGAAGGCCACGCGACATCCTCGTTCCCGCGCGATCTCGGCGGTGCGGTCGGTGGAGGCGTTGTCGGCCACGATGACCTCAATCTCAGGATTGACGATTGCAGATTGACGATTGACGATTGGCTCGTCATTCCCGCGCATGCGGGAATCCAACTCGCGTTTTCCCTCCCCCCACCGCGCCTTGGCGACATCGATCGAATCGAGCAGCCGGGGCAGATACTTCTCTTCGTTCCACGCGGGGATGATGACGGAGAAGCGCGGCCGCGCGCGCTCAGAACCATCAACTTCGCCCGCGGTGTCGTGAGACATGGCGACATGGTACGATCGACGTGGACAGGGAGACAGGCGGCCGGGCGGGGGGAGACGAGTGCCGAATCGTCAATCGTCAATCGTCAATCCTGGCCCTCCCACAGCGCGCAGCGCAACCCCGCCGGCGGCCGCGGGCCCTTGAGCGCCCACTTTGCCTCAAGGCGCGAGAACCAGCCCTCGGGGGTGTCCGCCGGGTCATCGCTAAGCTCGCTCGAGCCGCGCGTGATGCCGTTCTTTCCGCCGAAGCGGCGGCGGCGGTCGAAATAGTGCTTTCCAAGGGTCATGGTCGAGACGATGAAGCAGGGCAGCACGCGGCCGGTCTGGCACAAGAGGTCATAATTGATCCACCATGCGGCGGCCCGCTTGTTCCAGGGAATGCCACGCTTGTAGCGGATGATCCACTGCGGAAGGTCGCGCGCGGGTTCCTTCGCGTTCACGGTTCCCGGCCAGGCGGCGCTGGTTCCACCATCGTCGAGGCGAATGATGCGGGCAGCGCGCGTGAGCGCGAACGATTCCAGTTCGTGGATGCGCAGAGTGTACTTCTGTTCGCTCAGGCGCGCGAGACGGCGGACTTCCTGCGCCTGCACCCGGAGGTACCACGGAAACGCTTCTTCGCGCGCGAGATCGATTACGATTTCAAGGATCCGCCGCGCGCCGGGCGCCAGCGTGCCGAACTCGGGCGCGTTCCAGATCGTGCGCCGGATGTTGAAGTAGATGTCGCGGACGCGGCCGGTTTGGACGGCGGCGGTGATGGCGGACTGCATCGCAGCGATGGGGCCGGATTGGGGAGCGCCGGCGTCCCCGCCCGCGGAGTCATGAGCAGGGGTGGGGCTGGTATGGGCGCCCGCCTTTCCGTTTGCGGCCGGGACGGCCGCGCTCCCCGGCCCACTCTTCAACTCATTCAGCAACCGCTCGATGTCGGCGGCGGACGCCTTGCGGCGGGGTGTGCCATCCTTGCCGCGAATGTGGAAGTCGAGCTGGAGGGCGCGATCGATATGATTGTTGATGTCGAGGCCGCCCTCGCGCTGGAGGTCGCGCCGGACCCGGGCGGTGAAGCGGTCGGCCCGCGCGAGTGACTCGCGGTCCACTTTCTCCCACTCTTCGAGCCGGGCCCTGAACTCCGGCCAGGAGTCGCGATAGAGCTGAAGCTCGACGCGCTTGAGGGCGCTGAGGTAGTTTGACGAGGTGCCCATGATGGGTAGGATACCATACATATACCGAACAATCAAGCGCGCTTTCCGCCTCTGGCTACAGTTTTCGCTTCCCACAGGAGTTCATCCATCATGGCCGCGACCGGAAACCCACCTGGCAACACAGTTCGTCTCCACCGCGTCATCCGCGCTCCGGCGGAGCGGGTGTACCGGGCCTTTCTCGATCCTGATGCGATGGTCAAGTGGCTGCCGCCGCACGGTTTCACCGGCAAGGTGCACAGCATGGATGTGCGCGTGGGCGGCGGCTACAAGATGTCGTTCACGAATTTCTCCACCGGCATGAGCCACTCCTTCGGCGGCACGTATGTCGAACTGACCCCGCCCACATCTGCGACCGACGAAGCCCGCCTCCGTTACACCGACAGGTTCGATGTCCCGCCGGATTCCCCCGTGGCCGGGGAGATGCATGCGACGATCACTTTTCGGAAGGTGATGTGCGGCACGGAGTTGACGATCGTGCAGGAGGGAGTGCCTGCGGTGATCCCGGTGGAAATGTGCTACCTGGGGTGGCAGGAGTCGCTGAATCTGCTGGCGAATCTGGTGGAGCCGGAGATTCCGGATGGAATGTAGCTGCGTCGCTATCAATTAGGGTCTGTTGGTTCATCGTGTCGAGGGAGGTCCATCGCGGAAACGATCCCCGCGTGGGCGCGGGGGCTTCGCGGCGGGGCTCGCGTTCGTTCGCATCAGGACTGCTGTTCGTACCGTGTCACGAACTTCCAATTCTGCGGCGCGAAACCGTGTTTGACGGGGTTGCGCTCGACATAGTCGATGCGCGAGCGGACTTTCTCGGGTGAATCGAGGAACACGTACCACCCGTCCTCGGTCCAGGGAGTTGGTATTCGTCCGCGCGTTCATGCGATGTGGGAACTCAACTGTCCCCGGCGCCGCGTGGGGGGCACCCCAATCGCATTGCATCGCGATTGGGGACCCTTGCGCGGCGGCTTCGCGGGGCATCCCCCGCATTCGGCGCGGTTCATCCACCCCCTGACCCCCTCCCTGGGGGGAGGGGGAAATGGTCATTCCACCGCTTCCCCATTCATAAAGGATGCAAGGCGCTTTCGTCGCACCGGGTGCTGGAGCTTGCGAATGGCTTTGGATTCGACCTGGCGCACGCGTTCGCGAGTGACCTTGAAGATGCGGCCGACTTCTTCGAGGGTGTAGGTGTAGCCATCGCCGATGCCGTAGCGGAGTTTGAGGATCTCGCGCTCGCGGTAGGTGAGCGTTCGCAGCACATCGTTGATGCGCTGCTTGAGCATGTCGTTGCTGGCCTGGTCGGATGGGGCCTCCTGGGCTTCATCTTCGAGGAAATCGCCGAACTGTGAATCCTCCGATTCGCCCACGGGGCGATCGAGGGAGATCGGGTGGCGCGAGATCTTCATCACGCGGCGGGTTTCGTCCAGCGGCATCTTGGCCCGCTCGGAAAGCTCTTCCATCGTCGGTTCGCGGCCGAGTTCCTGCAGGAGGTGCTTCTGGATCGTGCGCAGCTTGGACATGGTCTCGATCATGTGCACGGGCACGCGGATGGTGCGGGCGTGATCGGCGATGGCGCGGGTAATGGCCTGTCGGATCCACCAGGTGGCGTAGGTTGAGAACTTGTAGCCGCGCTTGTATTCGTATTTATCGACGGCGCGCATGAGGCCGGTGTTGCCTTCCTGGATGATGTCGAGGAAGGGGAGCCCGCGGTTGCGGTATTTCTTGGCGATGGAGACGACGAGGCGGAGGTTGCCGGCGGAGAGATCGCGCTTGGCCTGCTCGTATTCGAAGAAGACCTTGGCGATCTCTTCGATGCGGGTATCGAGCTCGGCGGGCTCTTCGAGGACGAGGGCGCGCAGGCCTTCGAGCTCCTCGTCCATGACCATGATGTCTTCGGGCTCGTAGCGGTTGGGGAATTTTTCGGCGCGGAGAAGGTTCTTCTCGAGGTCCTTGACCTTGTTGTTGATCGAGTGCAGCTTGCGGAAGATGGGGATGATGCGGGCGGTGCGCAGGCAGAGCTCTTCGAGGAGGGTGGCGATCTTGCGGCGGCGGCGCTTCATATCTTCGACGATGGCGGCCCGCGGCGCCTTCTTCAGGCCGGGATCCTGCAGCTCTTCCCATGCGGCGCGGTTGAGCTCGAGGAGCTTGCGGATGGTGACGAGGTTGACGGGGATGCGGAAGGCGATGGTGTGCTTGTGGTCGGCCTCGAGGGTGGAGATGCGCATGGTGCGGTCGAAGGGCAGGTTGCCGGCGTCGACCTGCTCGAGAATCTCGACGGCCTGCGTGGCTGCGTAATCGGATTCGAGGACGCGGCGGCGGAAGATCATGCGCGTGGTTTCGATCTTCTTGGCGAGCCGGATTTCCTCCTCGCGCGTGAGCAGAGGGATGGTTCCCATCTGAGTCAGGTACATGCGGATGGGGTCATCGACGCGCTTGGTGGCGTGTTCTTCGATGGCTTCCTGGATTGCCTGCTGTGCTTCGGCCTCGTCGATCTCTTCGACTTCCTCCTCGCGGGCCATGGCGGAGGGGGTGGGCGAGTCGGAATCGGGATCTGGTTCGGCATCCTCGTCGGTTTCGAAGCGGATCTTGGGGGCGCTCTGTCGCTTGCCGGGCTCGTCGCGCTTGAACTTGAGATTGGTCTGGAGCGGGGCCTGGAAGGTCTGGTAGCCGTTGCGCCGCACCTCGGGCTCGTGAATCATGCGCACGTTGAGCGAGTCGATCAGCTCGAGGAGTTCATCGAGGCGCTCCATGTCGACCATTTCGTCGGGGAGGGTGGTGTTGATTTCCTCGTAGCTGACCCAGCCGCGGGTGCGGGCCAGTTCGAGGAGCGAGCGGAGGGTGGGGTGCAGTTGCGGGAGGGTTGAGGTCGTCACTGCATTGTTCTCCGAAGGTCTCACGGGTTCACATTCATCCCTGGAAGAGCGGAGCCGAAGGCGGCTTCGCACGAATAGAAGGTCAAGTCTGTCTGGCGCGGCGGGGGGCGGCAAGGGGATCGTCGCCATGGCGGCGGCGCTCCTCGATGATTCTGAGCAATGAAGGCGGATCGTCTCTTGCGGTGGTCGCGGGCGCAGCGCGAAGGACCTGCACGCGGGCGTGAAGCTGGTCGCGGTCGCGCACGCGGTCGAAGCCGGCGGCCGCGGCCGCGAGGGCGGCGGGCGCGCGGGAATCATCATCGCCGCAAAGTTCGCTGCCGCGGAAAAAGAGGGTGGCGACAAGGGCGCGGTGATGATTGTCCGAAAGGCGCTGCTGCACCGCCGGGACGGAAATCTCTTCGCCCACCTCCGCCATGTCGTGCACGACCGAATACACGGCGCGGCAGGCGGGATCGACGAACGCCTCCGGGAGGTAGGCCTCGACGAGGTGAAGCATGTGGCCGTCGCCCGCGTCGATGGGCGTGACTGAAGCCGAGGGCTCGAAGAGAAGGATGGCGAGGACATTTTCTTCCGCGATGAGGCGCTGGCGCTGGATCGGGTTGCCTTCGACATCGACGCGGACGCCCGAGGAGGTTTCGGCGAGCGCGGCGGCATCGATGGATCGGTCCGGCTTCACCTCAGCCGCAGCGCGGGGCCGGCGGCGGGGGATGAGGCGTTCGAGGTCCTCCGCGCTCATGTTGAGTTCATGGGCAAGGGCGGGAAGCACGAGGCGCTTGCGCAGGCCGGACATGGCACCGAGGCCGAGATCGGCGAGACGAGCGAGGATGGCCTCTGCCTTTTGTTGTCGCGCGGAAACACCGGTCACGTTCGAAAGGTCGGTTCGCAATCGTTGAACGAAGAACGACATGGCACTTTGCGCGCTATCCAACAAACGCGTCAATTCCGCTGCACCACCTTCTCGGCGCAGTAAGTCGTCAGGGTCCAAGCCGCTTGGAAGTATGCAGACATTCAAATCAAATCGAGAGTAGAAAAAAATCTCCGTTAGCCCCTCGATCGGGCGTTCAGCCGCTTTCTGGCCCGCCTCATCTCCGTCAAACAGGACGATCACTCTGTCACACAGCCGTTCAAGGATCTTCGCGTGCTCGCGCGTGAGGGCGGTGCCCAGCGTGGCGACGGAGTTGGTGAAGCCGTGCTGGTGCAGGGCGATGACGTCGATGTATCCCTCGGCGACGATCGCCACGCCGTGATCACGGATGGCCTTCTGGGCCTGGTGCAGGGCGTAGAGGGTCTTGCCCTTCTCGAAGAGTCGCGACTCAGGGCTGTTGAGATACTTGGGCTGATCTTCGGGATTGAGGATGCGGCCACCGAATGCGATGGGCCGGCCGAGCTGATCGGTGATGGCGAATGTGAGCCTGTTGACGAAGGTGTCGCGCAGCGAGCTTCCGGCAGCGCCGGCCTGGCGCTCCTTGATGAGGCCGGCATCGCGGAACGCGCGGAGGTCGAGCTGTCGCTTGCGCACGAGATTGGTGAGACCTTCCCAGTCGTTGGGGGCAGCGCCCAGGCCGAAGCGGAGGACCATGTCGTCGCTGATGCCGCGTTTGGCGATGACTTCGCGCGCGGCGGCGCCGGCCTGATCGTGCTTGAGCACGCGCTGGAAGAACTGCTGGGCGAAGGCGTTGGCTTCGAGCAGGTCGCCGCGCTTCGTCGCTTCGTCGCCGGCGCTTTCCGCGCTGTGCGACGATGCTCGTGGTGTGAGTTCGATACCGGCGCGGTCGGCCAGGTGGCGCAGGGCATCGATGAATGACATCTTGTGATAGTTGATGACGAAGTCGATGGCGTTGCCGCCCGCGCCGCAGGAGAAGCATTTATAAAAGGGCTCGCCCTTGTGGCTGACGACGTGCATCGAGGGTGTGTGATCATCGTGGAAGGGGCACAGCCCGACGTGCTCACGGCCTTTGCGGCGGAGCTGGACGAACTCGCCAATCAGCGACACGAGGTCGGTGGCGCCGAGCACGCGCTCCTTGTCGGAATGTCCGGCAACATTCATCACGAACCGTTCGGCTCCGATCAGGCGCCCCGGAAAAGGGCCGCCTTCCTGTCCGATCGCCGTCCCGCACCCGCGATGCACCCTCGCCCGCGAAACCGATGAGCGAGGCCCATGGCCGCGCCGTTCAGCATCCGGTCAATGTCACATCAAAAGGGAAGAGCACCTCGACCTGCAGGAACACAACACAGCCCCAAGCAGCAGCCGGTTTCACCAAGCCGGCCGGATCGGTCGCACGGTTCGTGATGCTGGTCTCGTCACGTGGTTGACCCGCCGAGGCGGGATCGTGAGCAGGCAGACCCATAAGTTCGTGCGCCGGAACCGAAGGAACGGTACGTCCGTTTCGAATGAGGTCAAATGATTGGGAAAGATTTCCTGAAGTAACACGAAGTAGGCTGGGCGAACCTGGTTATCGATGCCAATGCAGTTCTGCTGCGCAGGGGGAAGGATCCCCCTGCAGCCCCCTCTTTGGTGCGTGCGCAAGTCCTGGATCGCGTGTCGATAGCGGGCGCTTGAGGGCGCTCAGGTTCGGCATGAGAATTGCTAGGGTTGAGCCGACATCAGCTCCGGCGATGCCGGGGTCGGGGACGACCCGGCTCGCACTACCCCTGTTTGCGGGTGTAGGCGTACTTTCGCTTGAGGGGCTTGATGACCTTGCCGTCGCGGATGGCGCGGGTGGATGCCTTGATGCGCTTGGGCCGGCCGTCGATGACCGCGGTCAGGGTCTGGAGATTCGGCTTGAACTTGCGCTTGGTGGTGGCGGTGACCTTCTTGCCGATGCCACCGAGGTACTTGGCCTTGCCGCGATAGCGGATGCTGCGGCCGGTGGTGGTGCGGGCGCCGGTAAAGAAACAGACTCGGGGCATCGGTCACATCCTCGTTGAAACGGGTCAAACCGGAAGGGGAGGAGTATAGAAGGACAGGTGCACAAGTCCACAAATCCACAGGTCCAGATGCTGGAGGGGGCAGCCAGCGCTGTGGCGTGATGGCGACCAGGGTCATTCAGCGCGCTTGGGCTTGGGGATGACCTCCACCCGTTCCATGGTGATCAGGCCGTCGCCGATGAAGGGAGAAATTGCCTCGAGGAGTCCATCGATCTTCTCGCGGCTGTCCACGATCTCGATCACCACGGGAAGGTCCTCGGAGAGGCGGAGAAGTTTCGCGGTGTGAAGCCGGCTGTTGGCGCCGAAGCCCATGGATCCGCGCACGACGGTGGCGCCTGCGAGGTGCATCTCGCGGGCCTTGAGGACGATGGCCTCGTAGACGGGCCGTCCCTTCCACGTGTCACTCTCGCCGATGAAGATGCGCAGCAGCGTGGCCTGTTGGGTTGGTGGGTTCATGACGAACTCCGAGAAAAGGTGTCAGACCCCTTTTTTTACGAGATGCTCCTTCCCGCCCGCCACATGATCCAGACGGCAACGAGACAGGCGAGGTTGGTGATCGCGATGTTGGCGATCGCCCATGACCACTGGCGGTCTTCGATCAATCGAATGGTCTCGTAACCGAATGTCGAGAAAGTGGTGAACCCGCCGAGGATGCCGATCAGCAGCAGGCTGCGGGTTTCCTCGCGCACGATGCGGGGCTCGCTGAACATCGCCGCGAGGAGACCGATGAGGAGGCAGCCGATCACGTTGACGCTGAGCGTGCCGAGCGGGAAGGTCTCGAACGGTCCGCGCGCGGCGCGCTGCATCCACCCGGAGACAAGATAGCGCAGGGCCGAGCCGATCCCGCCGCCGAGGAAGATGAGGAGGAGATGCAGGGGCAACGCGGTGAAGATACCGTGAGCCGGGCGACCTGTGCGGGTCGGCAGCCGGGGCCACTGAAGTGGCGCGCCCGGGCGGTCAGGGGTTCGTGACGCGGCCTACGCCGATTCCTTCTTCACCTTGCGGGGAATGTTGGCGAGCTTGAGATTGCTCGTCGCGACGCATTCCTTGTCGATGACATAGGTCACGGCGGTGTTGTCCACATCCGGCAATTCGTACATCAGGTCGAGCATGAGCTCATCCATGATGGCGCGGAGGGCGCGGGCCCCGGTTTCGCGGATGAGCGCCTTGCGGGCCACCGCTTCCAGGGCCTCATCGGTAAATTCCAGCGATGCCCCTTCGAGTGAGAAGAGCTGCTGGTATTGCTTGACCAGCGCGTTCTTGGGCTCGGTGAGGATTTCGACCATGGCCCCCACATCCAGCGGCATGAGGGGCGTGATGAGGGGCAACCGGCCCACAAGCTCGGGAATCATGCCGAACTCCAGCACATCTTCGGTGGTGACCTGCTGGAGAATGGCGCCCTTCTGTTCCAGGCCCGGGCCGATGCGGATGTCCTTGGTGGCATGGAAGCCGATGCGGCTCTTGCCGATGCGCCTGCGAATAATTTCTTCCAAACCCACGAACGATCCGCCGCAGATGAAGAGGATGTGCGTGGTGTCCATCTGAATGTACTGCTGCTCGGGATGCTTGCGGCCACCCTGGGGAGGCACGTTCGCCACCGTTCCTTCGAGCATCTTGAGAAGCGACTGCTGCACGCCCTCGCCCGAGACATCGCGGGTGATGGAGACGTTGTGCGAGGTCTTGCCGATCTTGTCGATCTCGTCGATATAGATGATGCCGCGCTGCGCGGATTCGAGATCGTAATCTGCGGCCTGCAGAAGCTTGAGCAAGAGGTTCTCGACGTCCTCGCCGACGTAGCCGGCTTCGGTGAGCGTGGTGGCGTCGCCGATCGCAAACGGCACATTCAGCATGCGGGCCAGCGTGCGGGCGAGCAGCGTCTTGCCGGTGCCGGTGGGCCCGATGAGGAGGACGTTGGATTTGTCGAGTTCGACGCCCGCGTCTTCGTTGTCGATCTGGGTCAGGCGCTTGTAGTGGTTGTGAACGGCGACGGCGAGCGTGCGCTTGGCGTGGACCTGGCCGATCACGTATTGATCGAGGAAGTCGTTGATCTGGCGCGGGGAGGGGATGGTCTGGAAGAGAGGTCGCGCGGCGCTGACGCGGCGGCGTTCCTGGCGGAAGATGTTCTGGCAGAGATCGGTGCAGTTGGAGCAGATATAGACGTCGTTGGGTCCCTCGACCATGGGGCCGACTTCGCGCGAGGTCTTGCCGCAGAAGGAACAGGTGGTGACTTTCTGGCCGCGGAATCCGCCGCCGCCACCGCCACCGGGGTGATGGCCGCCGGGACCACCGTGCCCGCCGCCCATGGCGCCGCTGCCGCGGGCGGTGCTGCGCCCGCCGGGGGGGCCGGCCATGGCGACAGGTTGCGAGGGAGTTGGCCGGGAACGTTCGCGCTCTGGATGCGGCATTAGATGCTCGTCGGTCAAGCGGTGGTCGCGTTGGCTGCTCGTGCGCGGCGCGGCCGCCTGCGGGAGCGAATGAATGGATGCGACCGGAATGTATCGGAATGCGGCCTGCGCATCTTCACGCAAGCACTCTCATTCTACACCGAATCAGGGGGTCCATCCTGTGATTTCAGCGCGTCCGTTGCATCTTCACCTGCCGGTTTATCGGCGGGTGGCCGGCTGCCCGGTTTGGCTGGACGGCGGCGCTCCTTCAGTTCGCGCACGGCCCGCGCGGCGGGGTCTTCTTCCTCGCCGGGTGGAGGCGCCTTGGAGCGGGCGATAATCGCGGCCTTCGCGCGCTGGTATTCACTGTCGGTCATGCGGCCGGAGGCGTGCAATTCGCGAAGCTCGTGCAGCGTGAAGCCCTCGTTGGGAACCGAAGTCCTGCCGGTCAGCAGCCGCCGCAGCACCGCCATCACGATGACACCAGCGAGGACCGCGCCCAGCAGGATTCCCGACCAGAGGAATATGTCCTCCCAGGGAGGAGCTGAGGTCTGAAGGGCGACCAGAGCGGGCGAGGACATCGAGTTCAGTCTATCAGGTTGAACTGGCGCGTGCCTTCACGAGACAACGTCATCAATCCTTCCCCTCACTCTTCTTCTTCGATGTTGACTTCTTTTTCTTCGTCGTGGTCTTCTTCTTCACCGCCCGCGCGGCCCCCGGCTTGGCGGCGGCCTTCTTTTCGACGAGCTCGTTCCACTCATCCGCGGAAATTTCTTCGACCTGTGCCTTATCGAGGACGCGGTCGAGGGCCTTGTGCTCGCGGATCTGCATGCCGATCTGCTGGAGGCGGCCTTCCTGTGCGAACTGGGAGCGGAGCTTTTCCGGCCGCTCGCCGCGCTGATGCGCGATCTGGGCCACGCGGCCGTTGATCTCCTCCTGGCTGACCTGCACCTCGAACTTCTCCGCGAGCCGGTGCAGGATGAAGAAGAGCTTGAGGCGGCGCTGGGCTTCTATGTCAGTGTCGGCCCGCATCTCGGCGACGCGAACCTCGACATCCTCCGCGGGCACGCCGCGATAGAGCAGCTCGACGCGGGCGCGATCGAGGGCGCGGCCGGCCTGGGCCGCCGAGAGCTTTTTCGGCAGCTCGAAATCGATTATCTCAAGCAGCTTCTCGGCGATCTGCTCGCGCATGACCGCCTGCTGCTCCTGCTGGGCCCGCTGCTCGAGGGCGGTCTTGATCTCGGCACGCAGCGCCTCTTCGTTTTCGAGGCCGTAGATTCCCGAAACTTCGGCCACGCTGGCGGGTTGGATGCGCACTGCGCGATTGATGGTGAACTCGATTTTGACCTTTTGGCCGCGCAGGGCGATGCGCTCATCGTTGTCGGGCACATCGGTTTCGAAGATCACGACATCGCCGACATTCTTGCCGACGAAGAGGTCATCCATGGTTTCGGAGTAGAAGCCGAGGAAGTGGCCTTCGCCCTCGGCCTCTTCGAAGGGGACTGCGATGACCGCCTCGGCCATGTCCTGCACGACCGAGCCATCGGCCTTGGTGACAAGGGCGCGGCCCTGCACGCGGTCGCCGTGGGTGATGGCATCCTTGACATCGTCGGGCTTGCCGAAGCGGAAGCCCTGCCGCTTGAGCTCCTCATCGATGTCGTCTTCGTCCACTTCAACGAGGGGTTTCTTGATCTTGATGCCTTCGAGGTCGGGAAGTTCGAACTTGGGAGCGACCTCCACCTCGACGGAAAAGGTGAGCGGCTTGCCGGGTTCGATCTCGAGGTCCTTGAGGGCCTCGCTCTCGGGCTCGCCGACCGCCTTGATCTTGTTGGCTTCGATGGCCTTGGAGTAAGCATCGGCCACGATCTGGTTTCGGGTTTCGGTCTTGACCGACCCTCCGAAGCGCTTCTCGATCAGTTTGCGAGGCGCCCGGCCGGGACGGAAGCCGGGCAGGACGGCCTGGCTGGCGAGTGTTGCGAAGGAAGAATCGATCTTTTCATTGATCTCGTCGGCGGGGATGGTGATGGTGATCTTCTTGCGCGCGGGGCCGGCATCCTCGACCTTCACGTCATGAGTGAAATCCTGCACCTCGGCTGCAGGACTGGTGTCGAGTTCGCCGGCCGATTTCGTCGCCTGTGCCATCGTCGTATCCCCTCGTCGGGAGGTCCCACGTGCGCCAGTGAAAGACTGAAAGAATAGCAGGGGTGCAGGGAGGGTCCAACGAACGCGGGCATCCGCAATGGCTGAATCCGAGAGTGGGAGGGACTTCCGGCCCTCAGGCACGATGCTGCTGCATAGAGACCATGGGTGCCATGGGCAAACTCCGGTTTGCCCGTGGCTCGAAGGCGCAGCAGGCGATCGATCACGGGCAAGCGAAGCGCTTGCCCATGGCACCCTGATCGATCACTTCTACGCAACAGCGCCCGCCGCGCGACGCATCGACGGGCATTGCGCCCGAATCATCGATCACAGGCGGGACGTCTGTGCCACTTTTCATTCTTCTGAAGTCACTCCCCCGGCTCAATCTCGACGATGAGTTCGGCGTGGCCGGTGAGCTCGAAGTGCTCGACGCGGATGTTCGCCTGGGTCGGTTCGTCGAAGGTGAGCACGGCATCGTGGCGGGTGGGCACGTGCCACGTCCAGTCGTCGATGACAAGTTCATCGTTCACCCACACGCGAATGCCGTCATCGGAGCTGGTGCGGATGCGCCACGCGCCGGCGGGGAATGCAAGCGTGGTGGTGGCGATGGTGCCGAAGTTGTTGCCGCCGATATTGGCTTGCTTGACGCTTTCGGGAACATCAGCGAGCGCGCTGGGCCCGCCGCCGCCGAAGCGGAAGTCAAGCCGGTCCACAACGAATGAAACAATCCGAGTGCTTGCTTCTCGATGCCAAGCATCAACATCGTGCCGCGGGTCGGCATTCCAGGAGAATGTATCCACATCCCACCGGCTATTCACGATCGCATCGAATGTCGCAATCCCTTTCTCGCCATGTCCCTCGTCATTGAACAGAGCAACTAAAGCGTATTGGACAATTGTGTCTTGGGAGGTTGACCTAATGCGGATTGTCGGGTGATCGCCCTGACGGTCTATTGTGACATGCACGTCGCCCTCCCCCGCCGCATCGGTCAACGCTTGCTCACCAAGCAACCGATAGACATGCTCGCTCGCGCGCTTCTCGACCAGGTGCAGCATCGGCTCGCGCCAGTCGTAGGGCCCCCATTCGGTCATGATGATCTTGTCGCGGCCGGCGAGTTCGCTTCGCGCGCCGACGGGGTTCGTCTCGCCCAGCACGGGGTAGCGCGGCTCGTGCCAGGTCTGCACGAACTCCTCGTTCTCGATGATGATCGAATTCTGGTTGTGAATCTCTTCGCCGTGGCCGTGGATCGTGTTGGCGACGACATACGTCGCATCCGCATCGCGGAGGTGGATGGCGATGTCATCGCCCATGAATGTGTTCTGCGCGATGACGTTGTCCTTCGATGGGACGAGCCGGCCGGAGATTTCGCCGTTGCGCGGCACATCGCCATCTGAATTCGTTGCGATGGCGGGCGCGCCAGTGTTCGCCACGCCCCACGGGCTTCGCAGCAATCCCTCATCGTTATCCCACCAGAGGTGGACACCCGCCTTGTTGCGCTCGAAGGTGTTCTCGACGATCACGTTGCCGATGCCGTGCTCGATGTTGACCCCGCCGCGCTCCAGGCCGTACGCCATCTCGCCGTTGCCGATGAACTCGTTGCCGGCGATGAGGGTGTCCTGCGAATAGCCGCCCCAGATGCCACAGATGGCGTTTTCGACGAAGCGGTTGCCGATGACCTGGTTGTCGAACGAGAACGTCATCTCCAGCCCGTGCGCGGGGGCATAGGAAAGATCGTTGTTGATGATGACGTTGCGGTTGTTGCCCTTGCGGCGGCGCTCTTCGAGCATCTCGCGCGGGTAGACGATCAGATGATCGACCTCCTGCTCGCCCGTTTCGGCGCGGAGGCGCGCGCGTTCCTGGTCGAGCCACAGATCGCCCATGGCTTCGACGCCCGCGAAGCCGAAGATGCCATCGCCGCCGTGCGTGATGGAGTTTTCGGCGATGACGTTGTCGCAATTCTGCTCGAACATGAGGATGCCCGCGGAATCCTGGCCGCGGTTGTAGATGCCGTGGCTGTAGCCGCGCACGCAGAACTCGAAACTGTTGCGCGTGATGATGTTCATGCTGCTCTTCCACATGGCCAGCCCCCAGCCCGAGAGGAAGGAGCAGTCGTTGTCGTAGATCTGGCCCTGGGTGACGGTGTCGAGGATGATGCCGTTCTGGCGCCGCCGCGCGAAGCACCCCCGGACTGTGATGTTGTCGGACTCCTCCACGTAGATTCCCGCGCCGTAGTTTGTCATCCACTGGTTGTTCTCGTTGCGGTGGGGCCAGAGCCAGTCGGCGCCATCCTCCGCCTGCGGTGTGGACTTGAGGCGCATGGCGTAGCCGTCGGACACATCGCACGATTCGAGCACGAGGCCATCGGCGCCGGTGGCGTAGATGCCGATCTTGAAATAGTGGCAGTGGGCGTTGCGGAGGGTGACATTCTTCCGGCCATCGATGCGGATGCCGATGCCGGTCAACTGGTCGTAGGGCGTTCCCTTCGCAGCGCCCTTGAGCTCGCGCTCGATCTGGTCGCTGGTGAACTCGACGGTGATGTCATCGGCAAGGATGTGGATGACGCCGTTGTTGTCGGCATCGGCGATGACCTCGGCGCCGATTTCGATGGTGCACGATTGCGTGATCTCGACGTTGTCGCGATCGACGATGACGACGGGAGGATCGACGACGGTCATCGCAGCGATCATGCCATTCAACAGATCGATGGGCATGCTCACATTCTAGCGGAAAGATTCACCACAGAGCCACGGAGAAGTCACGGAGGATTTGTAGCGAAGGGTGGCACGGTCGATGCGCTTCGCATCGCCCGTGCGATCGTGCAAGGACGCATTCCGCACGGGCGAGCCGCGGCGGCTCGACCGTGCCACCCCTGCGTCAGCCCGCTTCCTCAAATCGCCTCGACTTCCGCCACCTTCTTGTTGCAGAGGTCATCGATCTTCGCGATGTGCTGCTTGGTGATCTCGTCCATTTCGGCCTTGGCATCCTTGCCCTGGTCTTCGGAGATGTGGAGCTTCTTGTCGGCGACGACCTGGTCGATGTGCTTGTTGCCGTCGCGGCGCTCGTTGCGCACGGCGACGCGGGCCTCCTCGGCCATCTTGCGCACCTGGGCGACAAGCTGCTTGCGGCGGTCGGCGGAGGGCGAGGGCACGTTGATGCGGATGGCGTTGCCCTCGGACATGGGGTTGAAGCCGAGGTCGGCGGTCTCGATGGCCTTGATGATCGCCTGCTTGGCGGAGGGATCGAAGGGCTTGATGAGGATCTGCGTGGGCTCGGGCACGGCCACCTGCGCGATCTCGCGGAGGTCGGTCATGCTGCCGTAGTAATCGACCTTGACGTAATCGACCAGCGCCGTCGTTGCTCGGCCGGTGCGGATGCCGCGCAGCTCCTTCTGGAAATATTCGATCGACTTGTCCATGCGCGACTGGGTGTCGCGCATCACTGAGTTGAGGTCCATGATCGATCTCCACAGATGCCGAGAGGGGAGAGAGGATAGCAGGAATCGCCCGCGGGCGCGTCCAATCGCCAATTCCGCCGGATCGGCGCGGCGTTCGACCACGGGCCTCACGCGGCAAGCGAACTTTCCAGCGCTGCGGCGAGAAGGAGCGTGGTATGATTGGAACCCGGGCGGCGGCGGCGGATCGGAAATCGCCAGAAAGAGAGACTTCTCATGCGTCCGAACAGGACTCTGCCGGCTCTCATCGCAGCCATCGCCATCTTGAGCGCGCCCGCCCGGGCCGACATGATCGACGGGCCCTATGTGGCGTTGCCCCTCACCGACATGCCCCATTCGGGCCTGCAGTTCACCGCGCTGCAGGATGTCACCATGACGAACTTCATCTTCTACAACCAGGGCTGGCAGGACACGATCCAGTTCATCGACGCCACCGACAACAACCTGGTTGAATCTCTCGAGACGACGGGCGGATACACCGAGCACTTCTTCCGCGTGGACTGGGACCTCATCGCCGGCCACACCTATTGGCTGACATCGGTGCTGCACAACAACGGCCGCTATGCCGACTTCACAAACTTCCCGGTTTCCAACGATCATCTCCGCGTGGAAGGGTCCATTGACGCGCAGCGCACGCTTCACACGGACATTTGGATCTCGTTCCGATTTCTCACCACCGTCCCCGCCCCCGGCGCGGTGATGCTGCTGGCGGGAGCGGGAGTGTTCGCGCGGCGCGGGCGGCGCGCAAGAGGCGCGTGAGTGGACGCGGTGAGAATGCGCGCATGAATGGCCCGGCCGGTGCGGATGCCGCGTAATTCCCTCTGGAAGTAATCGATCGATTTGTCCATGCGCGCGGTGGTGTCGCGCATCACTGAGTTGAGGTCCATGGGTTCTGCTCCTCACGAAGTGTGGAGAGGATAGCAGGAACCGGGAATCGCGCGCAGGAATCCCGTGTCTCCGGCGTCGCCATAGAATGACCGGTATGATGTATCACGGGGTCGACATTCCGCTCGATCGCATCAGGGAGTTTTGCCGGAAGCATCGCATCAGGCGACTGGCGCTCTTCGGCTCCATCTTGCGCGATGACTTTACGCCAGAGAGCGACGTGGATGTGCTGGTCGAGTTCGAGCCGGGGGCGACACTCGGCTTCGCTTTTTTCAGGGCTCAGGAGGAACTATCCCGGATTCTCGGACGCCGCGTTGATTTGAATACTCCACAGTGTCTCAGCAAATACTTCAGAGATGAGGTATTGCGAGAGGCAAGGGAACTGTATGTCGCGGCATGACGATCGCGTCTCGCTGCGTCACATGCTGGAATACGCGCAGACGGCGCGGCGGCTTGTGGCCGGTCGGAATCGACCGGACCTCGATTCTGACGAGATGCTGCGATTGGCGCTCACTCGCGCGGTCGAGGTAATGGGCGAGGCGGCGAAGCGAGTTGCTCCAGAGCGACAGGCGCGGTGGCCGGGATTCCCTGAATCGAAGTCATGGCCACCCGTGATCGTTTGATCCACGGTTACGACCTCGTGAACCTCGACATTCTCTGGGACATCGTGACAGTTGATCTGCCTTCCTTGACCAAAGAACTTGAGCGCATCATCGAGGTCGAACGCGATCAGTAGCTTCGTGAGGGTGCCTTCATGACGCTCATCATTGCCGCTGTCTCACACCAGTTTGGATTCCTTGCGGCAGATCGACGAGTCATGTTGAGCACGGGGCAACTGCACGACGACCATCAGAACAAGATTGTTGTCTTCGAGAGTCGCCTCTGCTTCGCATATACCGGTTTGGCTCAAGTCGGACAACAGAACACCGACTTGTGGCTGGCCAAAACGTTGTCGCAATGCGGGTCGTCAACTGCGTCTGCAGCCATCGAGCACTTGCGAGAATCAGCGTCGCGGGCATTTGCACCGGCGTTCCGAACGACAATGTACCGTCACGCGTTCGTGGGTGCGGGCTGGACTTTGCTGTCAAGTCAACGTGAATACCTGCCTCTTCTTTGTTGGGTCTCCAACTTCCACGACGAAAATGCGCGCGAGATAGCGACACCAAGTCGGGAGTTTTCGATTGGATACCGAGTGCTCGCACCATCGGCCGATTCATCGTTGGAGAGCTTTGGGCAACGGATTCCAACCGGTGACAAGAGCAAAATATATCGCCGTTTTCGTGGCGCTGATCGCAGGCGCACCGGCCCGGAAGCCCCGATTCGCATTCTTGCTGATGGGGGTGCGTTCGGTCGCGGCGCGAAACCTATGGGTGGGCGACAACCTTCACGTTGTCACCATGCCGAAAGGCGGTGTTCGACAGAACTTCGGGCTGCTGATCGCAGGTGCCGACCGAGACTGGCCATCGTTTGCGTACCTCCCAGCGAACAACCAGGAACCCGTGTATCGCGCGCCGATCTTCATCACTTCCGAGGGCGCAGTGATGAGTGATTTCACAATCGAGAGCGAGTGACGCCTTCGCTAACTCACCGTAATCCTCGTCCCCACGTTCTCGCCCGCGATGACGCGCTTGATGTTGCCGGCGGTCTTGAAGTCGAAGACCACCACCGGCAGGGCGTGCTCGAGGCACATGGAGAATGCGGTCATGTCCATGACGCGCAGTTTCTTCTCCATCGCCTCGCCGAACGTCAGGTGGTCGTAGCGCTTGGCCTTGGGGTTCTTGCGCGGGTCGGAGTCGTAGACGCCATCGACCTTGGTGGCCTTGAGGAGGATGTCGGCCCCGAGCTCCGCGCCGCGGAGGGCGGCGCAGGTGTCGGTGGTAAAGAAAGGGTTGCCGGTTCCCGCGGCGAGGATGACGACGCGGCCTTTTTCGAGATGTCGAATGGCGCGGGCGCGGATGAAGGGCTCCGCCACGGCCTGGAGAGCGATGGCGGAGAGCACGCGCGCGGGCTGGCCCATCTTTTCGAGGGCTTCGCGCAGGGCCACAGCGTTGATCACAGTGCCGAGCATGCCGAGGTAATCGGCGGTGGCCTGATCGATCTGCCCGCGTTCGGCGAGGACCGCGCCGCGGATGATGTTGCCACCGCCCACCACGACAGCGACCTGGGTGCCGAGTTGTGCGGCATCGCGGATCTCGGCAGCCATGAGGCCGAGTTCATCCGGGTCGATGCCGAATTCGCCCGCGGGGGCGAAAGATTCGCCCGACACCTTGAGCACGACGCGACGGAAATGGGGCTGGGGGGCGTCAGACATGAAGGAAGTTTCGCTCACGGCTCGGAGAGCCGTGGTACCAAGGTCGAATTGGACATGGGAAGCTTCACGCGGTCAAGCTGGGGGAGATTATCGGCCGATATGCCGCGCGGGAACCTATCATTTGATGTGGTGTTTCCGCGCATGTTCGCGCCCGTTCAGCCGTAGTCTTCTGAAGATGGACCGAGACGCGTGACAAGGATGACCGCCCAGCCTGTGCCCCGGCCAAGCCTGCGCCGCTCCGCGTTGGAGTTGCGGCTGGAGGAACTGGAGCGCGAACGCGAGCAGTTGATTCGCGAAAAGCGGCGGAACCTGCTGTTTGCGGGGGCGGCGGTTTCGCTGGTCGTCCATCTGGCGATCCTGTGGTACCTCGGACTGATCCTGCGTCCAGGGGCGGGGAGCGGGCTGAACGATGGCGCCACCTTCGAGTTCGCCATCCTGCCCGAAGAGGAGTTGACCGAGCTGGTGCAGGTGGAGTTGGAAGCTGAAACACCCGAATCGTTGGATGATCTTTCGGAGACTCCCGAAACGCCCTCGGAACTGAATCTGGAGACGCCGCCGGTGGCGGACCTCGATGTGACCGGCGAGGGATCCCGGATGACACTGGGCGGGAGCATGAGCGGCGGAGACGGGCTGAATATCGGCGGCGGAGGCGCGAGCACCACGTTCTTCGGCGGGGAGGGCAAGGGGGAGCGATTCCTTTTCATCGTGGACGTGTCGGGGTCGATGAGCGAATCGAACAAATTCCGGCTGGCGATGGGGGAATTGATCCGCAGCGTGAGCTCGCTGCCGGACTTCGCGTATTTTCACGTGATTCTGTTCGAGACGGAGATTCACTGGCCGCCGTGGCAGGAGGGCTGGGTGCGGGCGCGGGTGCGCGATGTGGACCGGCTGGTGCAGTGGATCGAATCGGTGCAGCCGGGCGGGGGCACGCAGCCGATGGCGGCGTTTCAGCGGGCGTTCGCGCTGGATATCGCGCCGGATGTCATCTTCTTCCTGACGGATGGTCAGATCGCGGATGAATCGACGCCGGCGCAGGTTTCGCAGATGAACGGCAATCGCGGCAAGCACGTGGTGATCAACACGATCGCATTCGGCGATCCGCGGGCGCAGGACATGCTGAGGACGATCGCACAGGAATCGGGGGGTGTGTTCAAGTTCATCCAGATCGGTGATCAGCCATGACGAAGGCGGCGCGATGCATCATCGATCTGGTGGTGGGGATGGCTGCGCCGGCGGCGGTTGCGGGAGTGCTGGCGGCGCATGTGGACGGCGACACGGTGGCGCGGCGGGGCGGGCTGCCGACCCTCACGGGCGAAGTGCTGCTGGTGAGCGGCGGAGGTGTCGAGATTCGCACAGATGCGGGTGTTCGACAGCTCGTTCCGTGGGATCAGGTGCAAGACGTCGCAAGCGAAGGTCATGAAATCGAGCTGCGCAACTTCCGCGAGACGGCGGAGATGGTGTGGCGAGCCCGCTCTCGGGTGGAGCGGCACGACACAGCCCTTGCAGAGCCGCTTTTCGAGCGGCTGTTCGAGGAGTATCGCGGACAGACCAACCAGACAGCCCTGGTGGTCGCGGAAGGACTGTTGCGTTGCCGATTGTCGCGAGGGGCGCATGCGCTGGCGGTGATTCCCGCGCTCGAGGTGATGCGGCTGCGGCGAGCCGGGCTTACGCACGAAGGCACGGGCACCTATGGGCAGTTGCCTCCCGTGATCGACGAACGATATCAACTGTGTACGGCGCTGGCACCGATCTGGCTGGGGACACCGGCCCTGGCGAAGCTTCGCCTGGACCTGGATGGGTACGCATCGGGCGAGGATGCAGTGATTGCGGCGATGGCGGCGCTCTATGCGCGGTCGGCCGCGCGCGCGCTGGGAGCGGAGGTTGGCGATGCGCCCGAGAGGCCCAATCACATCGGCGTCGAACTGCTGGCGCACATCGTCAACTGCGGCGATCCATCCGATCAGGTGCGTGAGCAATCTCGGAACTGGCTGGCCCGCGCGGAGGCGACGATGCCGGCTTTCGGGCAGGCGTGGGCGAGGTTTGCGATGGGAGTGTCGCTCCTCTCCGAGAGCGGGCTGGTCAGGCAGCAGCGCGGGCTTGTGAATCTGCTGCACGTGCCCGCGCTGCACCACGATTCGCAGCCTTATCTGGCGGGAATCGCGCTGTCGCTGGCGGCGGCGGCGCTGGAAGCGCAGGGCGATGCGGACGCTGCGCACGTGCTCCGGGCCGATCTGACCTCGCAGTATCCCAGTCACCCCGTGCTGGCGGCGCCGCTCGCGGGGCAACTTGTGCCCGCACCTCCGGTGGAAGGGTCAACAGAGAACGATGCACTCAGCCGCGACAGGGCAGGGCGGGTCGCGGCGAGCAAGGAGACTTCATGAACATCCGGCACCCGATCAGCGCGCTTCTGGCCCAGGATGAAACCAAGTCGCTGCTGGACACGATCCAGGACGGCGGCGTCATCGGCTACCTGATCATCGGGCTGAGCGTCATTGCGCTCGTCCTGATCATCATGCACATCATGCAGATCAGGGAGAAGGCGCTGCTTCCCGCGGAGCAACTGGAGCAGGTGGATTCGATGCTGGCGCGGGGCGACGTGAACAGCGCGCTCGCCTATTGCGCCGACCCGGAGAACGATTCGTATTTCACGCGCATCATGGCGGCGGGGCTGACGCGATTTCAGAAGTCCGCGTTTGGAGTCTTCGAGATCAAGGGTGCGATCGAGGAGGCGGGGGAGGAGCAGACGGCGCGGCTGTATCGATCGACCGACGCGCTGGGGGTCATCGGCGCCATCGCGCCGTTGCTGGGACTGCTGGGCACTGTGGTGGGCATGGTGGGCGCGTTCGAAACACTCTCGCAGTCGGCGGCGACGAAGCCCGAGGCGCTGGCCGGCAACATCTCGCTGGCGCTGATCACGACGGTGCTGGGCCTGATCGTGGCGATCCCGTGCATTGCGCTGTTCACGTTCTTCCGAAACCGGATCGATGCGTTCGCGTCGGAGACGGGTCGCGAGATCGAGCGGCTGGTGCTGCACCTGGAATCGCTTCCGGCGGCAGCGGGTGCGACCGCGGCGCGGCCGGGAGCGGCGGCGCTTCCCGGTCGGCCGGTTCCGATGCGTCCCGCGCCGCGGCCGATGGTGGCCGGAGGGCAGCCCGCGGCCGGTGAAAGCGGGGCCGCGGCGGGAGCGACGCGGACGTAACCCCGCATCCAACGCGATGAAGTTCCGCAACCCACGACATTCCCGCGAACGCACGATGATGTTCGATCTCACGCCCATGATCGACATCGTCTTTCTGCTCATCATCTTTTTTCTCACGACGGCGCAGTTCTCGCGCATGACGCGGGCGGAAGTGGAGTTGCCCGTTCAGGCGGGCGAGGGCGAAGAGCTGCGGGATGAACCGGGAATCGTGATCAACATCATGGTCGACGGTTCGATCATCGTTGATGACGAAGCGATCGAACTTTCGGGATTGGAGCGGATCATCCGCCGCGAAATTGCGCTGCAGGAGGGCCGGGCGGACATGGTCAGGACCCTGTTGCGGGCGGATCGCACGCTGGCCGCCGGGCGCGTGAACGAAGTCGTTCGCATGCTGCAGGGGCTGGGCGTGCGGGTCGGCAGATTTGCGACCGAAATTCCCGAATAAACGCACAAACGAAACGCCGAAACGCCGAAACGGTCACACTCTCACACTCGCAACCTCGAACACCCACTCATGCGCATCCGTGTGAAGCAATCGAGACGAGGGACGCCGCGGCTGGTGCTCAACCTGGCGAGCATGATCGACGTGGTCTTTCTGCTTCTCATCTACTTCATGATCACGATCACGGTGTGGACGCCGGAGGATCGGCTGCAATCGGCGTTGCACGTGGATCGCGAAGCGGCGTCGGGAAGCGACACCGATTTCCAGCCACAGATCGTGGAAGTGCTGCTGATCGAGGGTCAGCCCGCGTTTCAGGTAGGGACGCGCGTGTTCCGCGAGCAGGCCTCGCTCACGGCGGCGCTGCAGTCACTCAACAAGTCGGCGGGTCTGTTCATCCGTGTTCGCAACGAGCCGCCCATGGATTCGGTGATGGCGGCGTTTCAGGCCGGACACGATGCGGGGTTCACCAAGCTCACCTATGTTCCGCGCTGAATCCATCCTGAAGCTGCTCCTGCCGGGCGTCATCGTGCTCGCCATCGCAGGGCGCGCGGGTGGGGTGGATGATGTGGCGAGCTACCTGGAGGAGCGCGGGCTCACGCAACTGCTCGTCCTGCACCTCGAAGAAACGCTGCGCAGCGCGCCGGAAGA